>OHAN01001727.1_pt1 | contig 16614 bp, 14 predicted proteins | sample 1577121 | NCBI WGS metagenome assembly OHAN01 (sample SAMEA3541554, study PRJEB24748) | human gut metagenome | biome: human gut; feature: human-associated habitat; material: faeces | place: China | collected 2012 | reverse complement strand
CTCCTCCATTCAGTGAAGTAATAAATTAATATTTAATAGTTTACTTAATTATACCATAAATTGTAGATAATGTTATGAAAAAGATAAAAATATTGCAAAAATAATAAAAATATGCTATATATTATTTATGAAATATGAATTATATAGTGCTTTGATTATAGGCAAAGAAATATGCTATATAAAATTTGATTATATATAACTCATAAATTGAGATTTATGTCAAAACTGAAAAAATGTAGAAAGGGGAAAAACTATGTATAGTGGAAAAGTATCAGTAAAAGAAAATATATGTAATATTTCAAAAAAATTAGGATATTTGGGGGTTTCTTACTCACAAGTGCAAGGATATGATATAAATTCATCAAATGGAAAACATTTTTTTGTAAATATTGCGAACGAAGAGCACGCTATGTTATCAAAATATGACGCGTCGACGAAGGAGTTAGTGCATACAGGGGATATAAAAAATGTAATAATGCATGGTAATGACTGCGCTTATTATAAGGGGGATTACTATATTGTATGTGGTTCAAATTCTAAAAAAATAAAATGTTATGATAGTACATTTAATTATAAAAAAACATATACTTTTGTACCTAAAAGTACATATTTACACGGAAATGACATAAGTCAAATTAGCTGTATTGCACACTACAAAGACAGTAAATTCATTTTGGGTTATGGAAGTGATTTAGCTATATGTAACTTAGAGGAGGATAGATTTTCTGAAATATATAGAATAGAACTTAATGAAAATCAAGTGATAGGAATTAAAATGAGGGGAGGTACGGAATCTTGTTCTGGACAAGGAATTTATTGTAAAAATAATGAGTTATATAAGGTATACAGCTTTGTTCCAACAGGGCAAGAACATTCTAAATTAAATACTATTGCTGTATTTGAAATTCCAGATGAGAATCATAGTGATAAGACATCTCCAGCTATAGCGTCATTGAGTGCTAGTTATACATGTGATCGTCCTGAAAAAACAACATTTGAAATAGAAGGTGTATCTTCATATGGAAGTAATATGTATATGATAGCCAATGTGACAGAAGGTAAAACACAGAAAGATTCTATATATCGTATTTCTTTAAATTAAACTATATTGATAAAATAGGGATGGAAGTAAATTAATATAGTAGTAATTTACTTCCATCCCTACTTCGATGCAGAAAATGTTTAGTTTTTACACATAGTTATTATTTTCTGTATCTTTTCCTGGCATTTTTCAGAAATTTGATTGAAAATCTCCTATTGCATAGGAATGAACATTTGACATGATGCTTTTACATATGATTTTTCAGATCATAGTGGAATGAAATATATGATTGGCGACAAAATTAACATCTTTTTCAAAGATTATTTTTTATGAAAAATAGATGTCAAATGCTATAAATCCGATATACTCAATATTTCCCTTAAAAGTCAGAGTTGTATTTTGATTCTTTTCTTCTTTCTTAATGAAATTGTGCAATATGGGTCTTTCGTGCCGTTATAACTTCCTGCATTTCTTTTGGGTATTTTTTCAGATATTCAATAGAAGAATTCTCTATTGAATATGGTTGAACATGCGACATGGTGCCTTTACATATGATTTCCCGGATGGTAGTAGAATGAAATGCGTGATTGGCAACATAATTAACATTCTTTTCAAAGACTACTTTTTTCAATGAAGATGGGTATTCAAATGCCATAAATCCGATATACTCGATATTTCCTTTAAAAGTCAGGGTTACATTTTTGATTCCTTTATCAGCAGCGTACAAATAATAATCATAAAAAGCACCATTTGCGATCCGATGGACTTTTTTAGAAATAGTAACTTTTTTTGTCTTGGAAATTTTCTTTAAAGGTGCATGACCGGCATAATACAGTATGGATTGGTCTTTGCTGTATAAGATATTATCTTTTACACAATATTTTTTGTTTTCTTTTGCCACTGTGATCTTGTTTGGTTGAACGGAATACAGAGTGCAGGAATTTGGAGAGTATTCAAATATATTACGGGTATTAATGGCTCCTTTGAAGTATTTTCCAAAGTGGATTTTTCCAATGGGGGACACATGGAACTCATCATCTCCGTTGGCAAATGTCTCGGAAGATAAGGAAACTACCTGATCAGGAATAGTAACGGAGCTCAATGGACAGTTCTCAAATGTTCCAAGAAAATAGTTTCTATCCTTGTTGGCATTATATTTCAAATCAGGATATTCTTCTGAATCTGAAGTATAAGCTAAAGATAATTGATTATCTCGAATGATATGATATTTACGAAGATCAAAATCCGGCAGTTTTTTAATCTTTGTTTTACTGGTTAAATTGACATTTTGCAAATTAATACAGCGGAAGAAAGCACCACCGCCGATAGAGCGTAGATTTTTAGGGAGTATTACTTTTTTTAGTGATGCTTCATGGGCAAAGGCAAGTGGACGGATGGTACGTACTGTATTTGGTATAGTGAAATTTAAATTTTTGATTTTAGCAGGCTGTTTGGAACAAACCAGGGTACGCAGATCTTTGGTATAGATCGTATGATTTTTTACGATGAAATGTTTGTTTTTTGAAGAAATATATATATTATTGAGATGGCAAAAATAAAAAGCACCGTCCTCTATTTTTGACAGATTTTTTCCAAGATAGATATTGTCGATATCCTGATTATATAGTGCTCCAAAGGACAATGTTTTTAGTGAATCCGGACATTTTAAATTTTTGATGGGAAACCACCCGATATTTTGAAAAACAGAAATCCCCCTATTTTTTGAGGAACCATATGTTTTTGTCCCCATTTTAATAGAAGTAATCCCTTCTTTAATGATGATATTAACGTAGCTATTTTCTTTATATGGTCCTAAAGTATTTGTATCAATCTCTATAGTCTGGTCAATTGCACCTGTTCCCCAGATGAATAATTTTTTTGATGAGGGCACAAATTTCCAGTAGGCATTTTTACCACATTTTCCGGTTTGTGTGAATGCTTTTGAAGTTGTAGACTGCGAAGTAATAGGAACAAAAAGTAACGTTAAAAATACCAGGATAAAATAATAGTTTTTCTTTTTCATAAGCTCCTCCATTCTGCTGTGTAACAGCTGAATATGTAAAATATTGTTATTCTAAAGTATATAATAATAATATGAATATGACAACAGAAAAAATTAATAAAACATAAAGAAAATGTTGAAGAATAATAAAAATAGTGTATAATAAAAAGAAAACACAAAGGAGAAAAATATGAAAATTGGAACAGTTACAATTAAAAAATTGGTTTGTGATGTAACCTCAGCATTGAGAGTAAAAGGATTGGCAGAATATTCTGCTATGTCGGGTTATACCGTCAATTCGGCATATAAAGAACATTTTGCTGCTTTGCGCAGTAGTGATACGGCTTCTGAATCAACCTGTCTTTTTAGAAAGGAATTAAATGGAAGTAAAATTAAATGTTCAACAAAATCAAAGTTAGGTCATGCAAATGATTGTGCTTCTGACGGGGAGCATTATTATGTAGTAAAAGGTAAAAGTGGTAGTGACACAGTGGAAATTGAATGTTTCAATTATGATTTGACACATTATAAAACATATTTGTATAAGGCAAATCATGCTCTTGGTGAACCTTTAAAAAATCTTACAAATATTGAAAGTATTGGTAATGGTTGGTTCATTGTTGGAGCTGGAACGATATATGCAGTATGTTATAAATTTTCTGCCAGTAATGAATTTACAGAGGTATATCGTGTGAAATTACCAAACACTTCTGGTTTGAAAGAAGGGAGAAGAGAAGATTATGACATATCCGGTCAGGGAATCTGTTATCGAAATAATGCACTATATAAAATATATACATACAAAAAGCCAACAGAAGCACATACAAAATGTAATGATATTGTGAAGTATAATTTTCCGGGAAACTCACCTTCATTTAGTGGAACTGCATCTGTAGATTCAATATACGCATATGATCGCAGTGATATTCAAACCTTTGAAATGGAAGGAATTTCATTTTCGGAGTCGGGTAATCTTTTTGTGTCTGCTAATGTCGTATCGTTAGAAGGAGAGGCAGATTCAATTTATCAGATTTCCTTATCATAATCTTTGAAACAATGTGAATTTTTGCAGTGGGAGGACAGAATGGAATCGATAGAGAACAAAGAAGAGTTTCTTAAAATGCAGATAATGTATTTGATCGTGCAGCAATTAGACGTGGAGGGAGAAGTGAGAATATCGGAGGATATGAGGTTGATTGAGGATTTCGATTTTGATTCTCTTCAATTAATTAATCTCATATTGGAAATAGAGAAAACATTTCATATTGAATTTCAAGATGCGGATATGTTGTTTGACAATTACAACAGGATAGGAGATTTATGGCATTTTGTTGCTAAATTAATAAATAAAGAGAAAGATGATTCAAAAGAAAGTTTGTGATGCAGATGAATAAGGTTAAAATTTATAGTAATAAGATTCCGGACGATGTTTTAGAAATGGCTCAATATACATATGAACATGTTCCTTTGTATGCTGATTTAGCAGCAAAAGCATCAAAATCGTGCCTTGATTTTGAAATGCTTCCGATTGTTGGAAAAGATATATATATGAGCGCAGAGGGAATGTATTTATCGGATGAATATACAGACAAAGCGGAAAAGGGAAAATTATTACAAGGAAAGACTTCCGGGTCAACGGGAAAAATAACGGATTTTTTCTGGGATGAAAAAGAAGAAAAAAAATCATTATTAGAACTTTGGTATTATAGACACCGATATTATAATATTACCCCGAAAGATAAAATGGCATATTTCTTTCCAATCACACAGGAAATTCAGGATGTGATCCAAACAGACAGAATACTAGGATTGACAAAAGCTTTTTTATATAATGATCAAATGTTAAAAGCGTATCATCATTTGATGGAATTTAGACCAAAATGGATGATATTGCAGCCAAGTGTAGCGTGGTTATTATGCAAATTGATTCAATCACATCATCTTCCGAAGATAGATTCTATAGAATATATCGAATTTACAGGAGAATATTTAGAAAATAATATCAGAAAATTTGCAGAAGAAGTTTTTGGGTGTCAGACAGCGAATCAATATGGGATACGTGAAGTAAATTCAATAGCATATGAATGTCCTATGGGGCATATGCATATTATGAGGAAAAATGCTTATGTAGAAATATTAAACCGTAAGAATGGTATAGGTGATATATGTATTACATCATTAAAAAACAGAGCTATGCCATATATTCGCTATATGACAGGTGACAAAGGAAAGATCAGTGATAAAAAGTGTACTTGCGGAAATCCTAATCCAATTTTAACAGTATATAATGGACGGGATAATGATTGGATTCGTAAATCAGATGGAAGTGTGTTGCATCCGTTTGCTTTATTACAAGTGATCAGTGAGGTGAATTTAATTACCGGTGACTGTATTGTTCAATATCAATTAATACAGAAAAAACGAGATTATTTTATATTTTGCATGGTTTTAAAAGATGATAGCAAAAGAAAAGAAATTGAACAGATGATTTGTCAATTTACTGCACGAAGATTGAAGCAAGAATTCAGTGTTCGTTTTCATTATTCCGATCAGATTATGCCGGATGTCAAAACCGGAAAAATTGCAGCATTTATATGCGATATGACGGAGGAGGAAAAGAGTGATATTTGATTTAAAAAAATATTCTCAAAAATATGCTTTAGAAGATGAAGAGGGTAATAAAATAACATATGGTGAAATAGAGGCCCTGTCTGAAAAAATACGAAAAAAAATAGGTACTCGAAAGCTTGTGTGCATTTTGTCGAATAATACGATAGGAGCGTTGCTATATTATATCGCGTTATTATGCAGTGATAATGTGGTTATGATCTTAGACGCTTCTATTCCGATGGAACAATTAGAGTGCTGTCTGAAAAAATATTCACCGGACTATGTTTGCCAGGAGAAAGAGACTGCGATTGAAAAATGGTTTAACAGTAGTATGGCAGTAGAGTGTGTCGTTAGTTCCAATAATTATAGTATAAGCAAAAGTAAATATGATCTTAATAAGACAATAAATGCACAATTAGCATTATTATTACCTACATCAGGTACAACAGGTGGATTAAAAATGGTTCGCCAAAGTTATCATAATATACTGGCAAATGCACGATCAATTATTAAATATCTCGAGATATCAATTTGGGATCGACCAATCCTGTCTCTTCCTATTTCTTATACATATGGATTATCTATTGTACATTCTCACATTGCAGTTGGAGCATGTCTTTTTATTCCTTCCAGTAAAATTTATCAGAAAAAATTTTGGGAGTTTTGTATTCAAAAGAGAATTACATCATTTAGTGGAGTGCCATATTCGTATGAAGTGTTAGATAAATTATCTTTTTATCAATTGAATATACCTGACTTACGGGTTATGACACAAGCCGGTGGAAAATTAGCGGACAGATTACAAAGAAAATTTATTACATATGCGAAACAACATCATATCAGGTTTTATGTTATGTATGGGCAAACAGAAGCAACAGCAAGAATGTCTTATATAGTATATGGTTCAAATGATATTGTACCTGATAATGTAGATGATGAAACTCTGCATTCTTCAGAAGGAGAAGAAAAAATTGGAAGCATTGGGAAAGCGATTCCGGGTGGAGAAATGTATCTAAAAGATTCAGAAAATAATATTATTACGCAGCCATATGTAGAGGGGGAGATCATTTATAAAGGGGAAAATGTATCACTTGGGTATGCATATAATGCAGGCGATTTACAAATAGGGGATGAAAATAGAGGAATTTTACAAACAGGTGATATCGGATATCAGGATACAGATGGTTTTTTCTATATTACAGGCAGAAAAAGCAGATTTGTAAAAATATGTGGAAAGCGAATCAGTTTAGATGATGTCGAAGAACGGATTAAAAGAACCTATCCGGATCTGCCATGTGCGGTGGTTGGAAATGATAAAAAGATAATTGTATATATGGAGAAAGATAAAACAAGAGAAATAAAACAATTATTAAAGGAATATTTAAAATTTCATTTGACACAGATGGAAACGGTTGTATTAGAAAAATTACCATATAGTCATTCCGGGAAAATAGCGTATGCAATGTTAAAACAATAAAGTTGACAGAAAAAGAGAAGAGTAACCGACTGTACAGGAAATGAGGGATAAAGTGGAGACGATACAAGTAAGATTAGCATTGAAAAAATTAGGTTTGAAAACAGATGCATGGAAAGAGTTAATAAAAAAGATGAGAGCTATGAATACAGAATATAGGATAAAAGATCTTGGTGAACAAAACATTCTCATTACTACGAGAAAATGCAATGTTTTGCAAATTTATATCACGATTTATAGTTTCATATCTGACTATATGGATGAATATTTTCCACTTGAAAAAAGCATTTTGGAAAAGGATAAAAGTTGTGTTTTACCAATAGAAACAGAAGTGGAATCTGCTACTTATTTATTTTATAGTACACGTTTAGCGATTTTACAAACGATTCCTGCATGTTTGGATCAAATAAGACAATATTTTATAAATATTAATTTGTTTTATAATCCGAATTATATCAATTATTTATATTTTGATGAACAGTTAGAGGATATGTTGGTAATAAGTACGAAAGAATATACTGATATACTGAATTCGGATATTGTTAATTATATTCGGGAACAAATACTGCAGGGAAAGTATATCAGCATTCATCTTGATGAATGTTATTTGCATGAAAAAGATTGTTATCATAAAAATCATTTTGTGCACGATAGTTTAATTTATGGCTTTGAAGATCAGAAAAATGTTTTTCAATGTTATGGTTTTACAAAGAATCAAAAAGTAAAATGCTTTGAAGTTACGTATGAAGAGTTATTATATGGATATGAAAAGGGAAAACTCTTTTATTTTTGTGGAGCTTCCTATTTGGAAAAGAATGGATACTATCCGATTACATTATATTCACCTAAAAAAGATATGGAAAAGTACGAACTCTTTTCATATGATATTTTTAAAGAGAAAGTAAATCAATTTTTAAATCCCGGAAAATCTGAAATGGTGCAGGGAGATTTGCATGTATATGGCTGCAATGTTTATCAGGTTATCCTGGATGAAATGTTGCAAAAGACAAAAAGAGGAATTGTTGATTTTAGAATATTTCAACTTCTAATGGAACAGAAACAGTGCATTTTGAAGAGAATGGAATATTTGCTGACAATAGAAAAAAAAGAAAATAATTTAAAAAGTATAATAGAAGAATATAGGGGGGTTGTAAAACAGTTTCAAAAAATTCGCATTCTATATTTGAAAGAGCTGTGCAAAGAAGGGTATGGAAATTCACTTGATAAACGAATAGACAATAGTCGTATCAATCAACATCTTGTAGAGGAAATTATTTGTGGAAGTCAGATGGAAAAGGAATGCTTAAAAAAACTTCTATAGTGGTTACTATAGAAGTTTTTAGTGGTATAAAGTGATATTCCCATGTTAAAAGAATATGTTTGGTTTTAGGTATTTTATAGGTTTTATTTTCTTTGGCACTTGGGTAATATACAAGCGTTTTTTTTGTTTTTTGTAAAAATAACATTCTCATCCACACAATAATATTTGTTTTTGGAATCGAGATATACTCTGGAAATGGTACTGTTACCGCTGGAAAACAGGGCACCGGTTTCTATTTTTTTAGCGTTTTAGGAAGAATAAGTGCCCCTTTACTACTTGTAGTGCTGTCAAAAATTAAAAAAACGGAACGTAATCTGGTGATGGTTTCCGGAATCCAGATACTGTCTCTGCAAGCAACTTCAGAAAACGGCTGATTGGAGCTGATATCGGTAATACCCTTATGGATTTTAATGATATTTGTCTCGTAAAAGTTTTTTTGGAAGCAGAATCCTTTAGTATGATTTTTTTATGTAGTTTTGCACACTTTTAGGATATAGAACATCCTGATTCTTTAAGGCAGCAAATGCGTCTTTTTTTATGGTTTGAATTTTGCCTTTACATTGAAAGGTTTCGATATTTGTACTAGCGAAAGCAGCCCGTCCGATGGTCTGAATATTTTTTTTGACAGTTAATCGTGATGCTTTACAATCTGCAAAAGCAAAGGCATCGATGGATTGCAAATTTCCTTTGATAGAAATGGTTTCTAAGGAAAAAGGAGAATTCATAAAAGCACCTTTGGCAATTCGTTGTACCTTTGCAGGAATGATCAGCTTATCTTTGTTATAACTTCTTAAAACCTGATACAGAGTTTTGCTGTTTTTACTGTACAGGATATTGTTTTTTACAATATATTTTTTATTCTCTTTTGCAATGTGAACTTTTTTGAGTGGAAGGTCATACAGCATAAGAGAATTTTTACTATAAGGAGTTCCACCGGTATTGATCTTTCCTGTAAAAGATTTTCCCAATGTTATTTCCTGCAGTGGTTTGGTTAGGATATCATCCGCATCTTCTGCCGAAAGTGGAAGGAATGTATTGGAAGGCAGGAAAGTTACTTTATCAGGAATAGTGATTTTTTGGATGGAGGTTCCTTCAAAGACTCCAAGATAACAGCTTCTGTTTTTGCGTGGATCAGAAGAATATTCCAAATACTTAATCAGTGTTTCATCATGACAGTCTAAGATAATATTATTTTTTGCAATATATTTGGAGGCATCAAAATCAGGAAGTGCATCTATGTTTGTTTTTGCAGTAAGATTGATTTTCTGAAGACGTGTACAATGAAAGAATGCACCTCCACCGATGGATCGAAGATTCTTTGGCAGAACAATTTCTTTCAGATTTGTATTTTGTGCAAAAGCTAAAGGCATGATTTTTATGACTTTTTGTGGAATAGTATATTTTTTATGTTCAAGTCCGGTTGGATAATAGATCAGCCTTTTTAGATCTTTTGAAAAAAGGATATTATTTTTACAGCAATAGTAAGGATTTGATTTTGGCATAGAGATGGATTCACAATTTTCAATACCGAAGAATGCACCATTACCAATACCTTTGAGATTTTTAGAAAGGTAAATTTCGCTTACGGATATTTTATTAAATGCGCCAAAAGAAATAGAGGTCAAAGAGGACGGACATTCTATTACACGGCAGGTAAGCAATGGAGAAATCCCATCTTTTGTGCATTTTAGGGAGGTGATTCCTTTTTGAATGACAATAGTATCCGGATATTCTTCATCCGGGGGTAATTCAATTGCCTGATTGACAGTTCCTTTTCCGTAAATGGTCAAAATGTATTTTTTGGTGTCATAACTCCAAGAAGCATTTTGACCGCATTTCCCAGAAAAAGTTTTGGCTTTTGCTGTGGTAGACTGTATCGTAACAGGAACAAAAAATAACATTAAAAGTGTTACAATAATAGAATAGAATTTCTTTTTCATAAGCCCCTCCATTCTGCTGTGTATCAGCTGAATATGTAAAATATTGTTATTCTTAGTATATAACAGAAGGAGGAAATGCACAATAAAATAAATAAAAGAAACAATGTGATACGAAAAAGCAGACCAAAACATTTCTATTTTGATCTGCTTTTTAAGTACCACTTTATCATGAAATAAAGTTTTTGTCTTATTAGGATAATCCCTAGCCCATAACAACTGTTACGTTATATTCTGCTTTGCCCTTTTCATAAGGAACAACAGTTGTGTTTGTAAGCTCTTTACCGTCTACGATCAGTTTTGTAACACCTTTTTCCACTTTGTTTGGATTCTCTACAGTGATATTGTAAACACCTTCACGGTATTTACGTGTCATTGTGAATTTCGTACCCATTTCGGAAGGGATACAAGGGTTAATGCTAAGACCGTTTAAAGTAGGAACCACACCTAAGATGTACTGTGATACATTGACGAAAGTCCATGCAGCAGTACCGGTAAGCCAACTGTTCTTAGCCTGTCCAAAGAAGTGAGCATCTTTGCCTGCGATCATCTGAGAGTATACATAAGGCTCTGTGCAATGAATTTCGCTGATATCTTCAATGTATGCAGGGCAGGTCTTTTTGTAGATTTCAAATGCACGGTTACCACGACCGATCACAGTCTCTGCACAAGAGATCCATGGGTTGTTGTGGCAGAAGATACCGGCATTCTCTTTATATCCAGGTGGATAAGAAGAAATCTCACCAAGTTCAACATGATATCTTGTATAAGGTGGCTGAAGAAGTACGATACCATATTTTGTATCGAGTTTTTCTTTTACAGAATCTAAAGCTTTCTTTGCTTCTCCGGTTTCTACACCGATACCGGCAAGAACACAGAAGCCCTGTGGCTCAATATAGATCTGACCTTCTTCGCAACTCTTAGATCCGATCGGATTGCTCTGTGCATCATAGGCACGAACGAACCAGTCACCATCCCAGCCGCCATCTAATACGGCATCATTCATGGCTGCTACTTCTTTCATAGCGCGGTCTGCTTCGGCCTGATCTCCTGTATAGGCACAAAGATCTGCATATTCTTTACCATACATAACGAACATGCCACCGATAAATACAGATTCTGCTACAGGACCCTCACTAGGACCGAATGTCTGGAAGGATTCACCCGGATGCTCTGAGAAGCAGTTTAAGTTTAAGCAGTCATTCCAGTCAGCACGACCGATCAATGGAAGGTTGTGTGGACCTTTATGATTTACGATATAATCAAAAGAACGTTTTAAATGTTCTATTAATGTAACAGCTTTGCTTTCGTCATTATCAAACGGAACCATTTCTTCTAAGATGCTGGTATCACCTGTCTCACGGATGTAAGCAGAGGTACCTGCGATCAGCCAGAGCGGATCGTCATTAAAGCCGGAACCGATATCGGCATTACCTTTCTTTGTTAATGGCTGATACTGATGATAAGCACTTCCGTCTTCAAACTGGGTAGAAGCAATATCAATGATTCTCTGACGTGCTCTTTCCGGGATCAGATGAACGAAACCGAGAAGATCCTGGCAGGAATCTCTAAAGCCCATTCCACGGCCGATACCTGATTCATAATATGAAGCAGAACGAGACATGTTAAATGTAACCATACACTGATACTGATTCCAGATATTTACCATACGGTCTAACTTTTCTTCATCAGAATGTACTGTGAATTTAGAAAGAAGATCTTCCCAGTTTGCTTTTAATGCAGCAAGAGAAGCTTCTACCTGCTCATTTGTCTGGAACTTGGCAAGAAGTTCGTCAGCAGGTTTTTTATTGATCACATTAGGAGCAACGAATTTTTCGTCTTCCGGATTCTCACAATAACCTAATACATAGATAAAGCTCTTAGATTCACCCGGCTGTAATGTAACGTTGATCTGCTGGGAAGCGATCGGAGACCAGCCGCTTGCGATCGAATTATGTGATTTTCCTTCGGCAACAACCTGAGGATCATTAACACCACGATAAGCACCAAGGAACTCATCACGGCTTGTATCGAAACCATCGATAGGAGCGTTTACGGAAAATACAGCGAAATGATTACGACGCTCACGGTATTCTGTCTTATGGTAGATCGTAGATCCGACTACTTCGACTTCACCGATATTTAAGTTACGCTGGAAGTTTGTCATATCATCCATTGCATTCCAAAGACAGAATTCAATATATGAAAATACGCTGAATTCCTTTGCTTTGTCTGATTTGTTTGTAAAAGTAAGCTGGTTGACTTCACAATTTTCATCTACAGGAACGAATGCGAGTAACGATGCCTCTAAACCATTCTTTTCTGATGTATAACGGCTGTAACCCATACCATGACGGCATTCATACGAATCAAGCTCTGTCTTTACAGGCTGCCATCCCGGATTCCATACGGTATCGCCATCTTTTATGTAGTAATAACGTCCACCCTCATCTGTTGGAACATTATTGTAGCGATAACGTGTCAGGCGAAGAAGTTTCGCATCCTTGTAAAAGCTGTATCCACCACAGGTATTAGAGATCAAAGAAAAGAAGTTGCTGCTTCCTAAGTAATTGATCCATGGAAGTGGTGTCTTAGGAGTTGTAATGACATACTCCTTATTTGGGTCATCGAAATAACCGAATTTCATAAATATCCTCCATTCCGCCCCATAAGGCAATATATATTTTTGTGAATTCTGACTGGATGTCATTCTGTAATGACGCAATATTCGCCTAAAATTATATATGAAATGATAGGAAAAAGCAAGGAAAAACGGACGTTTTCGCAACGAAAATTATTTATTGTGCAAACGAAAATTTCGCTTTGGAAAGTTTTGCAAAAGCAGTTTGGCAAAAAAGTACGAAAATATAAGAAATGTTCTATTTTGTTAAAAAGGACATATCTTTATTAAGAGTGGCAGGAATGGAGCAAAAGTACACAAGGGAGGCAAAACGATATGAGATCAAAAGGCAGATATCTTTTTTTTATCCTGATGGCAGTTGTGTGGATGGGGGCTGCCTGTATGCTTTTGGGCATTTTGCTGACCAGACAGCATACACTCAAAAAGACTATGGCACAGGTGACGAAAGCACCGATTGAAAAAAAGACTGCGTATCTTACTTTTGATGATGGTCCCAGTGTTTTGACAGAAAACTATCTGGAGATTTTAGAAAAGAATCATGCAGTGGCTACCTTTTTTGTGATCGGGGAACAGTTAGACGGCGATCTGGTACAGGTGACAAAAAAAGCGATCCAAAACGGAAACGAAATAGGAATGCATACCTATTCGCACGATGCCGATAAGATCTATCAGTCAGAGGAAAGTTATTATAGGGATTTAAAGCAGACAAAAGAAGAGATCAAAAAGAAACTGGGATATACTCCGAAATATTTTCGTTTTCCATGGGGGAGTGCCAATGCATATGTACAGGGATTTAAGAAAAACCTGATTGCAAGAATGGAAGGAGAGGGGATCGGATATGTCGACTGGAATGTAAGCGGGGAAGATTGTGTCGGATGTCCGTCGGTAGAAAGTATTTTGTGCCAGTTTCGAAAAGACTATAAAAAGTATGATGATCCGGTTATTTTATTGCATGATGCGGCAAGTTGTAAGGCAACTATGCTGGCATTGCCGGTGATCATTACAGAGCTGAAACAGAACGGTTATTCTTTTGATGTGATATCAAACCGGAAGAAGAATTGCCATTTTGGTGAATATTAACAACGGAATGTTCATTCAGAATCTTCTTCACAAAGATCGCATGCCAGCAGATAAAGGTGATGGTACTTCTGGGGTGACAGATGGGAAATAGCATGCAAAAAATCTTCTGTTGTCACAGAAAATGTTTGTTCATTCCCTGTATCAAAGAAAGCCTGTGGTGTAATATGCAGATATTCACAAATATCAAAAAAATGTACCATGCTTGGATAATTTTTTCCTGATTCGATAGAATTGATATAATTTTTGTTCTGACCGATATCAAGGCTCATCTGACGGGCACTGACACTACGGCTTTCCCGGATCTTAGCGAGGCGGAGACCAAACTCCTTGCAGGTTAATTGATATTTTTTATTCATGGATCATTCCTCTTTTGTGTTGACTGTATTTAATGTTTTATAGAAATTTTAGCAAGTATCGAAAGAAAATGTACCACAATAAACAGGTTGAAATAATATAATATGCCATGTTATATGTGGTATGTGTTGAAAGCACATAAGGCAGCATAGAATATGCAAGAGGAAAATTTTTAATTTAAAAATTAACAAAAAAGAGGATGGAACTGATAAAAGAGGAAAATTTGCTTTCGTATAAAGAATATGATACAATAAATTGTTGCTTTTTTAGTAGAAAGAATAAAAGGAATCAAAAACGGATTTCGGAAAATAAATCACAGGGGGGAACAGTAATGAAATATTTTGGAACAGATGGCTTCCGTGGTGAAGCAAATGTAGATCTGAATGTAGTACATGCATATAAAGTAGGACGCTTTTTGGGATGGTACTATGGACAGGAGCATAAGGCAAAAATCGTGATCGGTAAAGATACCAGACGTTCCAGCTATATGTTTGAAGACGCTTTATCGTCAGGATTGACAGCAAGCGGTGCAGATGTGTATCTGCTTCATGTTACACCAACACCAAGTGTATCTTATGTGGTGCGTACAGAGCAGTTTGACTGTGGAATCATGATCTCGGCAAGCCACAATCCTTATTATGATAATGGCTTGAAAGTCATTAACGGAAAAGGACATAAGTTAGAAGCAGAGATTGAAGAAAAGATAGAGGCATATATTGACAGTAAGGAGGATACGATTCCGTTTGCAACAAAGGATGCAATCGGCTGTACGGTAGATTATGCAGTAGGTCGACACAGATATATCGGTTATCTGATGTCATTGGCAACCAGATCGTTTAAGAATGTAAAAGTGGGTTTAGATTGTGCGAACGGTTCTTCTTATTCGGTAGCAAAAGGTGTATTTGATGCGTTAGGTGCGACAACCTTTGCGATTGGAATGAATCCGGATGGAACGAATATCAATCGTGATTGCGGTTCGACACATATTGAAAATCTTCAAAAATATGTCAGAGAAAATAATCTGGATGTCGGTTTTGCTTATGATGGCGATGCTGATCGTTGTCTGGCTGTAGATGATAAGGGTGAAGTGATAGATGGTGACGCGATTCTGTATTTGTGCGGCTGCTATCTGAAAGAAAAGGGCGAGTTAAATGAAAATACAATTGTTACAACGATCATGTCCAACCTTGGTTTATATAAAGCATTAGATCGCCAGAATATCAAATATGAAAAGACAGCAGTCGGTGATAAATATGTTAATGCAAATATGACAGAGCATGGGTATTCTCTTGGCGGTGAACAATCCGGTCATATTATTTTCAGTAAATATGCAGTCACCGGAGATGGTGTTCTTACTTCATTAATGTTAATGGAAGTAATGCTTGAAAAGAAAGCAAAGCTTTCAGAACTTAGAAAAGATTTAAAGGCATATCCGCAGGTATTGAAGAATGTGCGGGTAGCAGATAAACCTGCCGCAAGAAATGATGCAGACGTGATCGCTGCGACAAAGAAAGTTGAAGAAGCACTTGGGGATAACGGGCGTATCTTGCTTCGTGAGAGCGGAACCGAACCTGTGATCCGAGTTATGGTAGAAGCCGATACCGAAGAGCTTTGTAACCAATATGTGGATGATGTGATCAAAGTCTTAGAAGAAAAGGGACATGTTGTAGAAAAGTAGCGACAATTTTTCCAAAAATCCCTTGCTTTTATAGTGTATATCATGCTATAGTGTAAGCTATCGGAAGTTGCGAAGCAGCTTCATGCATCGAAGATGCAACGCCGAAGATGTGATAGCTTAACGAGAAAAACAATGTTTTGTTTTTCGAGTCTGTGTTTTAAAACGGAAGTTGCGAAGCAGCTTCATGCATCGAAGATGCTATGTTTATTTTGTTAGTTACGGGCAAGCCCCGTGGAGATATTAAGGAGGAAATATAAGAATGAGTGTACAGGTAGAAAACTTAGAAAAGAGTATGGCTAAGCTTACAATTGAAGTAGCTGCGGATGAATTTGAAGCAGCACTCAACAAAGCATATCAGAAGAGTAAGAATAAGATCAACTTGCCGGGATTCCGTAAGGGTAAAGCTCCTCGTGCCATGATCGAGAAAATGTACCACTTATTTTATCCATAATGTTATATCTGTATTTTATTTGGT
>OHAN01001720.1_pt1 | contig 16724 bp, 16 predicted proteins | sample 1577121 | NCBI WGS metagenome assembly OHAN01 (sample SAMEA3541554, study PRJEB24748) | human gut metagenome | biome: human gut; feature: human-associated habitat; material: faeces | place: China | collected 2012 | reverse complement strand
GCTGTTCTCTAAGATCGCGCGCTGGATCTCCGGCAGCGCAGAAAACTCCTGCACGTCCTTGTAGCGGATGTCCGGCTTTTTGCGGATGATGCCAAGGCCCGAGCACGGCACATCGCAGATGACGACGTCAAACTTGCCCGCCCATTCCTTGCGGAACGCGCGGCCGTCGACGGCGGCAGTCTCGATGCACGTGATGCCGAGGCGCTGCGCGCCCTCGCGGATGCGCTTCAATTTGTTTTCATGTAGATCGCACGAGAGAATGCTCCCCTCGTTTTCCATCGCGAATGCCGCGGCGAACGACTTGCCGCCCGGAGCGGCGCAGACGTCCAGCACCCTCTGCCCGCGCGCAAAGTCCGCGGCGCAGACGATCAGGTGTGCCGCCGCGTCCTGTACGGTGAAGCGGCCATTGTAGAAAGCGCTGAGCGTCGTTAGGTCGCCCGTGCCGGAAAGCTCCAGGCATCCGGGCACCCACGGGTGCGGCGTGACGCAGACGCCCTCGCCGCGAAGTTCGTCGACGAGCGCTTTTTCATTCGTTTTGAGCGGGTTGACCTGTACGCTGATGGGCGAAGCCTCGTTGTCGATGCGAAGAAACGCTTCCGCTTCCTCGACGCCGAGGAGAGACACGAGCTTTTTGACGAGCCACTGCGGGTGGCTGTAGGCGACCCTCAATCGTGCGATATTCCCCTCCGGCAGCGGCGGGAGATTCGACTTATTCTGCGCGACCTTGCGCAGCACGGCGTTGACGAGTCCGCTCGCGGCGCTTCTGCCGTTCGTGCGGCAGAGCTCCACGGACTCGCTGACAGCGGCGTGGTCGGGTACCTTGTCCAGAAATAAGATCTGGTACGCGCCGATGCGCAGAATGTCGGAGAGCGGCGGCTGCAAATGGTCGAGCTTCTGCGTGCAGTAGGCGCTCAAATACCAGTTCAGCAGAAGCTCGTTCTGCATCACGCCGTAGACGATGCGGCTGCAAAGCGCCGCGTCCTGCGCATTCAGCGCTGTTTTGGCAAGCTGTGCCTTGAGCGCCGCATCCGCCCACGCACCGTTGCGGCGGCAGGCGACCAGAACGGAGAGCGCGCATTCGCGCGCGTTCGCGGTATTTCCCTTACGCATCGAGGACCGTCCCCGCGGCGATGCGCTTGCCGTTCAAAAAGGCGTTTGCGGCCATGCGCTTGCCGCCATCGGGCTGTAATTCGGTGAGGAGGATGCTCTTTCCGTCGCCGCAGGCAGCCTCGATGCCCTTCTTCGCTGCGCGCATCGTGCCGGGCGTTTCCGTCGTTTCGCCCAGAGGCAGCGCACGGAAGATCTTCGTGTTTGCGCCGAGAATGCTCGCCGCGGCACAGGGCCACGGGATCAGTGCGCGGATCTGGTCGATGATCTGCGTGCTGCTTCTCGTCCAGTCGATGGGCGAGAGCTCACGCGAGAGCATGGGGGCATACGTCGCCTGCGACTCGTCCTGCGGCACGCGCTGGGCCGTGCCGTTTTGAATCTCAACGATGGCCTCAGCGATCGCATCCGCGCCGAGCAAAGCAAGCTCGGAGAAAAGGTCCTCCGCCGTCTCGTCGGGGCGGATGGCCTGCTTTTTGACTAAGATCATGTCGCCCGCGTCGCACTCCTTTGCCATGTGCATGATCGTCACGCCGGTCTCCTTTTCGCCATTCAGAATGGCGCGGTTGATGGGCGCAGCGCCGCGGTACTTCGGCAGGATGGACGCGTGCGCGTTGATGCAGCCGTGCACCGGCACGGCAAGCATTTCCTCCGGCAGGATGCGGCCATAGGCCGCGACGACCGCAAGCTCGGGCTCGAGCGCCCTGAAATCGGCGAGCGCCGTGCCGTCGCGCATCGTCACCGGCTGAAAAACGGGGATATTTTGTGTCAAAGCATATTCCTTTACAGGGCTTGGCGTCACTTTATTCCGGTTGCGCGGCTTGTCCGGCTGCGTGAAAACGCCGCATACCTCGTGTCCGTCCGCGACCAGGCGCTCCAGGATCGTGCGCGCAAAGTCGGGCGTGCCCATGAAGACGATCCTCATTCCTCATCCAGCTCCTTTTCATGCTCACGGATATACTTTTCCAGTTCCTCTTCGCTGAGGATCTTGCAGTGCTCGGTGTAAAGATGACCGTCGAGATGCTCGATCTCGTGGCAGAAGCAGCGCGCGGTCAGTTCCTCGTCCTCGACCTCAAAGGTCGTTCCGTAGCGGTCCTGCGCACGCACGCGCACCACCATCGGGCGCGTGACGATGCCGTACTTGCCCGGTACGCTCAGGCATCCCTCAAGGCCCGTCTGCTCGCCCTCAGTCTTGATGATCTCGGGGTTGATGAGCTCGATGATCTCGCCCTGCTCATCCTCCACGATGCAGACGCGGCGCAGGATGCCGACCTGCGGGGCGGCGAGGCCGACGCCACCGGCCTCCTCCAGTGTGTCCGCCATGTCGTCGAGCAGCTCATGCAGCCGGTCGTTGAATTCCGTCACGGGGCGGCAGACCTTTGCAAGGCAGGGGTCGCCCACTTCGTGGATCTTGCGAATAGCCATAATTTCATCCTCTTTTCTCTATTGTAAAGCATTGCAGTCGGCAAAAATGTCGAGACCGCGGTTTTCTTTTCTTGCGTAAAACGCCAGCAGATACTCGCTGACGGTACGCCGCAGCGCACTGTCGCTCCTGCCGCAAAGATAGACGCAGTAGCGGTAGCGGTCGTTCACCTTCACGACCGGCGCCCCTGCGGGGCCGAGCACCTCGGTCTCAAGCGCGCGCAGCGGCTCCCTCTCGCTCTCGCAGCGCAGCGCGTCGCACAGGGTGCGCGCGGCAGCGATGACACGCAGCTCCTCGCTGCCGGAAACGGTCAGCGTGAAGAGGTCGGCAAACGGCGGATAGCGCCGCAGACGGCGCAGCCGCAGCTCGCTTTGGTAAAACGCTTCGTAATCCTGCTTTGCCGCGGCCTGAATGACCTCGTTTTCAGGGTGATAGGTCTGGATGACCGCGCGTCCCGCGCGCTCGCCCCGGCCGGCCCTGCCCACGACCTGCGCGAGCAGGCTGTAGGTCCGCTCGGCCGCGTGGTAGTTCTGCACGTAGAGCGAAAGGTCCGCGTCCAGCACACCCACGAGCGTCACGTTTTCAAAATCCAGCCCCTTGGCAACCATCTGCGTGCCAAGAAGGATGGGGATATTCTTTTCTTCAAATTCGCGCAGCAGCGCTTCATGTCCGCGTGACGCGCCGACGGTGTCGGCGTCCATGCGCAGCACTTTAGCCTTTGGGAACAGGTCAAAAAGCTCCTGCTCGACCTTCTGCGTGCCGGAGCCGACGCGCTTCAGCAGTCCGCCGCACTCGCCGCACCGTTCCGGCGCGGCCTCGGAATGGCCGCAGTAATGGCACATCAGCCGCTCGTTGGCCGAGTGATAGGTCATCGGCACACTGCACCGCGGGCACTGCGGCACATAGCCGCACTCCCCGCACAGCAGCATCCGCGCGCTGCCGCGCCGGTTGAGAAACAGAATGCTCTGCTCTCCCCGTTCAATATTTTTTTCGAGCTCTCCGCGCAGGGCCTGACCGATCGAGGTCTCATTTCCCTGCCGCAGCTCGTCCTTCATGTCGGCGATGAGCACCCTGGGCAGCGGCAGATCGTTGAAACGCCTGTGAAGGGAAAACACCTGATAGCGCCCGCGCTTCGCGTAATACGCGGTCTCCACCGTCGGTGTTGCCGAGCCGAGCAGCATCAGCGCATCCTGCTGTGCGCAGCGAAGCTGCGCAATGTCGCGCGCGTGATAGCGCGGCGTGCTCTCGGACTTATAGGTGTCCTCCTGCTCCTCGTCAATGATGAGCAGGCCGAGATCCTGCACGGGTGCAAAGACCGCGCTGCGCGTGCCGACGACAACGCGCGCGAGGCCCGCGCGGATGCGCTTCCACTCGTCATAGCGCTCCGAGAGCGGCAGACCGCTGTGCAGGACGGCAACCGTGTCGCCGAAATAGGCGGAAAACGCCTCAATCATCTGCGGCGTCAGCGAGATTTCCGGCACAAGCAGGATCGCGCCCTGCCCCGCTGCGAGCGCCTGCGCGATCAGGTGCAGGTAGACGAGCGTCTTGCCGCTGCCAGTCACGCCGAAGAGCAGCGCCGCCTGCGCATCCGGCGCACGCAGCAGTGCCTTCAGGCCGGAAAACACCTGCTCCTGCGCCGGCGTCAGCGCCGGGATCGGCTGCGGCTGGCCGGTATAGTGCACCGGGCGGCGAAAATAGGGCTCGGTGTCGATGCGCACAACGCCCTGCTGCACAAGCGTTTTCATGGTGCTTCTCGGCGCACCGGTGAACTGGCACACTTCACCGGCCGACGCACGGCCGATCGTGCACAGCAGCTCCAGAATTGCGACCTGGTGCTTCGCGTGCCTGCGGCGGCGGATCTCCTCCTGCGCCTCCTCCAGCGGGACGGCGAGGCTGGCATACTCCAGCTGCTTGTCGCGCACGACGCGCTTTTGCGTGCCCTCCACGGTCAGAAATTTCTGCTCCACGAGCCAGTGTAGCGCGCTTGCCGGTTCTTTGTCGCCAAACGCCGCCTGCAGCTCGTCGAGCGGGCAGCGGCCGCCGTGCTCCAGCACGGTCTCCAGCGCCAGACGCCGCTGCTCGGATTTCCCGCACTGGGCCAGTGCCGCAGCCGTGTCCAGCTCCGGCGCCGCACAATAGACCGTGCTGACCCGGTACCAGACGCCGGCCGGCAGGATCGCGTGCAGCGCATCGTAGATCGTGCAGAAAAAGCGGTCGTGCATCCAGACGGCCAGGCGGATCAGTTCCGGCGAGAGGATGGGCTCGGGATCGAGCTGGCGCGTGATGGACTTGAACTTCGGGTCGTCCTCCGCCTCGCCCAGCGCAAGCACCATACCCTCGCAGGGACGGTTCCCGCGCGAAAACGGCACCACGACGCGGCAGCCGGGGCGAAGCGTCGCCGCCAGCGGCTGCGGGATCTTATACGTATACGGTCGGTCGAACGCAAACGTTGCAGCCAGAACGGCGACTTTTGCGACCGGGATCTGCAGCATCTGCGCGCCCCCTCTCCGAAAAAATCAGGCGGGTACTGCCCGCCTGAAAGCGATTATTCCTTGTGCACGACCTGAAGGCGGCCGTCATACACCTCGTCGATCGCCATGGAAACCGGTTTGGTATCCAGCGGCTCACCCGCAGCCTGTGCGGCGGCGGCGATGTTGCGCGCGCGGCGCGCGACCAGGTTCACCAGCAGATAGCGGCTGCCGGCCTTGGCGGCCAGCTCGCTCATGGGGGGATAGAGCATCATTTTTCAAGCACCTCTGTAAAATAGTTTTTCCGATCGGGATAGCGGCAGCACTCTGCCGTGATGATGGCGTCGAGCTCTTTGGCTGCGACGTCGGGATCGTCGTTGATGACGATGTAATCATATGTATACGCCAGCGCACACTCGCGGCGCGCCTGCGCCAGACGCTCGCAGATCTTCTGCTCATCGTCCGTGTGCCGGCCGCGCAGACGGCGCTCCAGCTCCGCCAGAGACGGCGGCATCATGAACACGCGGATCGCGTCCGGCCGGTTCTCGGAGATCTGGTGCACACCCTGCACGTCGATGTCCAGCAGGACATGCATACCCTCGGCGCAGCGCCGCTCCACATAGCTCTTCGGCGTGCCGTAGCAGTTGCCGACGTATTCGGCATGCTCCAGCAGCTCGTCCGCCGCGACCATGGCGTCAAACGCCGTGCGCGTGACGAAAAAATAGTCCTTTCCGTCCACCTCGCCGGGGCGCGGGTCGCGCGTCGTGGCCGAGACGGAAAAGCACACGTCATCCCGCAGGCGCATCAGCCGGTCGATCACGGTGCTCTTTCCGGTGCCGGACGGCCCGGAGATCAGGATCAGTTTTCCTGTCTGGTGGTTCATGTTGCGTCTCCTCCGCTTTCCAGATCTGTGGCCTCTACACGGGCCTGCACCGCATCCGGCGGCAGCGCCGAGAGCACTGCGTGGCCGGTATCCATGATGAGGACGGCCTGCGTCTTTCGGCCATAGGTCGCATCGATGAGCATGCCGATCTCACGGCTGTCCTGCACAATGCGCTTGATGGGGGCGGAATCTGGACTGACGACAGCCAGCAGCCGCTCCGCGGAAACATAGTTTCCGTATCCGATGTTGATGAGTTTCAAGTCCGCGGCTCCTTACTCGATGTTCTGGATCTGCTCGCGGATCTTCTCGATCTCGGACTTGAGGTCCACGACCACCTTCGCAATGTCTGCATTCTGGCACTTGGAGCCGATGGTGTTCGCCTCACGGTTGAACTCCTGAATGAGGAAATCCGCCTTGCGGCCGACCGGAGAGCCGCTCTCGAGCATCTGGCGCAGCTGTGCAATATGACTGCGCAGGCGCACTGTCTCCTCATCGACGGCAACATGGTCGGCATAGATCGCAGCCTCGGCAATGATGCGCGACTCGTCAATATCGGCCGCGGCGAGCACCGCCTCGAGCTTCTGGCGCAGGCGCGCCTCATAGGCCGCGGCCGTTTCGGGGGCGACCGTCTCCACGCGCGTGACCAGCGACTCGATGCGCGCGAGCTTTTCCTCCACGTCGGTGCGGAGCTTCGCGCCCTCGCGCTCGCGCATCTGGTCATAGTCAGCGAGCGCCTGCTGCGTCAGCGCGACCAGACCGGCGCGGATCTTGTCCTGATCCGCCTCCGCCTTCTCCACGGACAGAATGTCCGGGAAACGCATGAGCGACATGAGCGACATGTCGTTTTTCAGGTCATAGCGCACGGCGAGCGTGTTGAGCGTGTCGATATAGGCGCGCAGCAGCGGCTCGTTCACGCGCAGGACGGTGTCGGCCGCCTGCGAGGAGTCGATCGTGACGAACACATCCAGCTTGCCGCGGCTGACGTGCTGCTGGATGGTGGATTTGACCGCGTCCTCCGCGAAGAGGAAGTTGCGCGGCATACGCACGGCGATGTCCAGATAGCGGTTGTTGACGCTCTTGAGCTCCACCGTGACGTTCAGGCCCTCGACGACGCCCTTTGCGCCGCCGTAGCCGGTCATACTTCTTATCATTGGCTTACCCTTCTTATCTTAGGATTCCCGGATCTGAATGATCTCAAAAGTAATGGGGCTGGCTTTCTTCTTACGCTGGTAGATAACATTGAACGCCACGCCGAGCGCAAAAAAGCCAAAGCCGATCAAAACACAGCCGCCCTCGGCCCAGCCGAGCGCATTGCCGATGGCATAGCCCAGAAACAGCAGCACGAACGGCACCAGATACAACAGCGCCGCTGCACCGAGCACGTCCGACGTTTTGCTCTCGATGACGACCTTCTGACCCGGAAGCGCCGAGACTTTGTTGACCGCTTCGGCGCGGATGCGGTTCTGGAACACGCACGCCTCGCACGACTCACACGTACCGCCGCACGCCGTGCCGCGCTCCACTTCCACCTCTGCCACGTGGCGGCTGACCAGCTTGGTCACCACTGCGTCCTGCGTCATGGTATCATCCTCCCGTAAAATGCACATTCACGACGTATTCTCCGATCGCTCCGGCGTCGGAGAAGCCGTCCACATAGACCTTGGCCGGCACGGCGACCGTACCGCTCGTGGCCTTATAGTTTGTCAGATCCGCGACCACGCGCACATTGTCCGCCGTGATCTGCGAGATTGCGCCTGCCGGCGCGCGCACGGTCACGTCCAGCGACGTCGTTGTGATCTCCACATGCCGGTTCGTCCCGGTCGCGGTGATATTCGTCGCCGTGATCTTTGTCGTCTCCAGCCCGCGGACGGAGATACGGACCGTGGCCTCCGTGACGCCGCTGAGGTTTTTCAGATCATTCCCCAGAGGGATCGTGACCGTCGTCTCATACGACGAGGCAAAGCTCGACAGGTCGACCGTTGCCACGACGATTTGGTTGAGCTTTTGCAACACTGTCGTGTCGCCCGCGACCTGGATGCTCTTCGGCTCGATCTCGACGACGCAGTTGTCCTCCGTCGCCCCGGCACCGCCGACCAATGAGACCGTCAGCGGCAGGTCTTTGTTCATCAGCACCGGCATCGACACGCTGACCGTGTCATAATTGCCGGAGATCTCTTTGGGCTTGAGCTTGTTGCCGTCCTTATCCAGCAGGACATACGGGCAGTTGGTCGGCTCAATGGACTTGTCCAGATCCGTGCGCGTGACATAGACGCAGATGCTGTCCACTGCGTCGAGCTCCTCCTGCGGGCCGTAGAGCGTGATGGACGACGGCTCCACCTGGATCGGTTCGGCCGTGTAGCCGTCTTTGACGCTGCCGGTGAACACGCCCTTGACCTCGAGTGTCTTGTTGGCCTCCTGCACGACGGAGAAGCTGATGGTCTCCGGCGATTTGCTCAGGACGGTGATGCTGCTCTTATCGACATTGGTCGGGTATTGCAGCGAATAGCTCACCTGCATTTCACGTGCCTGCGAGATGCCGGACACGTCAATGACTGCCGACAGATCCGCCGAGCTGAGGTTGCCGAGCACACGCCGTGTGCCCTTCAGGCGCACGGAAACCGTGTCCGCGTCGGCCCCCGTTACGATCAGGCCGCGCGTGGCGCGCAGATCATCCGCGCCCTGATACACGACCTTGACATTGGAAAACGTCCTCTCGATTGTCGTCTCCTCCGTGGACATGATATACGTCCACAGCAGGAACGATGCCAGCAGCGAAATGATGATCCAGAAAGCCTTACTGCCGACTATTTTGTTGATCGTCGTCTTTTTTGTCATGTTGTTTCTCCCGACGAAGCGGATTGAGTTTCTTCACGAAATCGACAAAGATATCCCAGCGTCTGCGCTGCTGCTCTTCCGCCGGCACCAGTTCGCTGCGGAGGATCGCCTCAAACGTGTCCGGAGAGAGGCGGCGCTTGAGCATGCCGTCCACGGCGATGGAAATACCGCCGGTCTCCTCGGATACGATCACGATCACGGCATCCGAGTGCTCGCTCATGCCGATGCCCGCGCGGTGGCGCGTGCCGAGATCCGGGCTGAGATTCGTGTTGTTCGTCAGCGGCAGGACGCAGCCGGCCGCCGCGATGCGGCCGTCCCGGATCACGACCGCGCCGTCATGCAGCGGAGCCTTGGGATAGAAAATGTTCTTGAGCAGCTCCGCCGTCACGTCCGAATTGATCGTGGTGCCGCTGCGCATCTGCTCATCGAGCGTCACGCTGCGTTCAAAAACGATGAGCGCACCGGTCTTGGTCGCCGACAGCTGCGTGCAGGCAGCAATGGTCTGCGAAATGACGTTGTCCATGCCCAGCGTCTCAAGCGGCTTTGACCCGAAACTCGGGAGCGCCTTGCTGCCCATACGCTCGAGCAGGCGGCGCAGCTCCGGCTGAAAGATGATGACGAGCGCGATCAGGCCGAGCTCGACCGTCTTTTGCAGGATGCGGTTGAACATCGTCAGCTTCAGCACACCCGACAGCCACAGCGCGATCAGGATCAGCAGAACGCCCTGTGCAAGGCGATAGGAATTCGTCTTGCGGATGAGCATGATGACATTGTAAATCAGATAAGCGACGATCAGGATATCCACGATGTCCGAAAACCGGATCGTAGATACCAGCATCGTCAGCTTTGCCCAGAAGGCTGCAAGTTGTGCCATAAGCATTTCCTCGGCTATTGGTTTCCGTTTTGCGGGTACAAAACGCCAATCTTATGAATTATAATATTATACCCTACAACTCGGCGGATTTCAATACATAAATCTGTGTCAACCCGCACGCAGGATCTCGTGAAATACGCGCGCCGTGCGGGCGATCTCCGCCTCCGTGTTAAAGGGCGACAGACTCAGGCGCACGGTGCCGGTCTCAAGGGTTCCAGCCGAGCGGTGCGCCACCGGCGCGCAGTGCAGCCCCGCGCGCACGGCAATGCCGTACTGTGCGAGCATCTGCGCCAGCAATTCGCTGTCCATATCCCGGCAGCGGACAGACAGCACCGCCGTCTGACACGCCGGATCCGGCGCCGCGAACACCTCCAACCGCGGCTCCGCGCGCAGCTGCGCCGTCAGGCGCTGCGCGAGCCGCCGCTCCCGCCGCTCGATATTCTCGACGCCCTGCGCCGACAAATACCGGATCCCGGCGAGCAGGCCCGCGATGCCGGGGACATTGTGCGTCCCGGCCTCGAGCCGGTCGGGCAGTTCCTCGGGCATATCCTGCAGCACGCTCTGCGAACCAGTGCCGCCGCACAGCAGGGGCTCCGGCTGCGCAAAGCACAGCAGGATGCCCGTGCCCTGCGGGCCGAGCAGCCCCTTATGCCCCGGCATGGCCACAAACGCCGCGCCAAGTGCCGCCGCGTCGAATGCGATACAGCCGGCTGCCTGTGAGGCATCCACGATCAATGGGACGCCCGCAGCGGCGCAAAGTTCCGCGATCTCCCGCACGGGCAGCAGATAACCGAACACGTTCGACACCATCGTACACACGGCCGCTTTCGCGCCCGGCAGCGCGCGCCGGAAGGCGCTGACCGCTGCCTCCGGCTCAAAGAGCGGGCTCTCCGCCACGCGCACCTGCGCGCCCAGCGCATGGAGCGGGCGCGTGACGGAATTGTGCTCGTAGCCCGAGATCACGACCGGATCACCGGGCGATACGAGCGAGTGGATCGCGATATTGAGCGCGTGCGTCGCATTCATGGTGAACACGACGCGCTCCGGCTCCGGAACGTGAAACAGTCTCGCCGCCGCTTCCCTGCAGGCAAACACCGTATCGGCCGCGCGCATGGCGGCGCTGTGTCCGCCGCGGCCGGGACTCGCCATCGTGCGCATGGCCATGGCCGTCGCACGCGCCACCGACGGCGGCTTGAGCAGGCTCGTCGCCGCCGAGTCCAGATAGATCATACCGTCACCTCCTGGTAAGTGCCATCTTCCAGCAGGCGATACACCTTACCCCGCCGGATCGCTGCGCGGTCCAGGAGCGCCAGCGCACGAACCAGACGGGATTCATACAGTTTGACGCAATACGTGCATCCGGTCTTTGAAACGCTTTGCGGCGCTTTGAGCACAGTGGCGGTAATGCCCGCGCGCTCGAGCACCTGCGATGACCGCTGTGCATAGGTCAACGACCTGCACATGATCAGACAGTAGCGCTGCATTATGAGCTCCCTCCCACATCGTTATGCCTCATTCTATGCGGGAGTGGTGCAGGCGTTTACGAAATCCGTTCGATCAGGACGACCGCATGGGCGGCAATGCCCGCACCGGAGCCAGTGAAGCCGAGTCCTTCCTCCGTCGTCGCCTTGACGCTGATGCAGTCGGCGCCCACATCCATGCACAAGGCCAAATTCCGGCGCATCTGCGCGATATACGGCGCGAGCTTCGGCGCCTGTGCAAGCACGGTGCAGTCCAAATTACTGACCGTATACCCTTCCGCGCGCAGGCACGCCATGACTTCACGCAGCAGCTCCATGCTGCTGATGCCGGCAAAAGCCGGGTTATTGTCCGGGAAAAGCTGGCCGATATCCCCCATGGCCGCCGCGCCGAGCAGCGCATCCATGACCGCATGGGTAAGCACATCCGCATCCGAGTGGCCGAGCAGGCCCTTTTCGTACGGGATCTCTACGCCGCCGAGGATGAGCCTGCGGCCGATGACGAGCCGGTGCACATCATAACCATGACCAATCCGCATCATGCCTGACCGCGCCTCCTCAGGATGGATTCCGCGATCTCGATATCGATCGGCGTCGTGATCTTGAGATTCTCATCCGAGCCCTGCGTCACGACCGGCTTGACGCGCAGCTGCTCCACGGCCGAGCAGTCGTCCGTGATGGCCAGATGCTTGCGCATGGCATTCGTGAGCGCGGCCTTGATAAGCTCCGCCTGGAACACCTGCGGCGTCTGAATGGCGGTGAGCGTCGCGCGCTCGGGCGTACTGGTGATGACACCGCCGGCCGTGATCTTGACCGTATCGCGCACCGGGATACCGGGCGCGGCCGCGCGGCTCTTTTTCGCCGCCTGAATGGTCTCCGTGATGATATCATCCGTCACAAGCGGGCGCGCCGCGTCGTGGATGCCGATGAGCGTGGCCCTATTGCTCGCCGCCAGCACGCCGGCAAGCGAGGACTCGGCGCGCGTCATGCCGCCGACGACGACCTTGGTCATCTTCGTCAGGCCGTACCGGTCGCGCAGCGCCGCGATCTCCTCAAGGCGGGACGTGCGCGTGACGACGATGAGCTCATCCACGGCGGCGCAGTTTTGCATCGCCTGCAGCGAGCGCACGAGCACCGGCACGCCGCCGACCTCCATCATCAGCTTATCGCGGCCCATCCGCTTGGAAGAACCGGCCGCCAGAACGACCATCGTGCAAAACGGTTTGCCGATGAGCTTCGCTTTGATCTTTCCGTAAAGTGCCATGGGATCGCTCCTTTCTCGAATATCGTGCAATGATCCAAAATTCTATAGCTTCATTATAATCAGAAATGCGGACCGGCGCAAGGTGCGGGCAGCAAAAAAACATCCCTGCACGGTTCGTGCAGGGATGTTTCAGGACGGAAATTACTCGTCGATCTCGTCGTCGTCGATCTCGGGGATGTTGCCGGTGGCCTCGCCGGTGGCGGACACTTCGTAGACCAGAGCGTCAGCTTCCGGAGCATGCGGCTTCTTCGCCGAGCGCTCGCGCACCGGGGCCGGCTCGGGAGCGGTCAGCGCGCGGATGGACAGGGAGATCTTGTGCTTCTCCTCGTCGATCGCGGTGATCTTCGCATCGACAATGTCGCCGACGGTCAGGACCTCATCGGGCTTGCCGATGCGGCGGTTGGCGATCTGGGAGATGTGGATCAGGCCGTCCACACCGGGCAGCACCTCGGCGAACGCGCCGAAGGGCATGAGCTTGACGATGGTGACCTTCGCCACATCGCCGACCTGGAAGGTGGACACGAACTTGGTCCAGGGGTTGCCGTTGGGATCCTTGTAGCCAAGGGAGATCTTATGGTTCTCGGTGTCGAAGCTGATGACATAGACATCGACCTCGTCGCCGACGGACAGCACGTCGGACGGCTGCTTGATGCGGCTCCAGCTCAGCTCGGAGACGTGGACCATGCCGTCAATGCCGCCGATATCGACGAACGCGCCGTAGGACGTCAGGGACTTGACAACACCGTGATAGTGCTTGCCGACCTCGATCTCGCTCCAGATCTTCTCGGCGCGCTCGCGGCGCTCCTTCTGGGCGACAGCGCGGATGGAACCGACAACGCGCTTACGGCCGCGGTTGACCTCGGTGATCTTCAGACGCACGGTCTGGCCAACGAGCTCGGACATAGCAGCGTCCTTCGGCAGGCCGGACTGGGAAGCGGGCACGAACACGCGGATGCCCTTGACGGACACAACGATGCCGCCCTTGTTGTCCTCGGTGACCTTGCCTTCGACGATCTCACCGCTCTCCTGAGCCTCTTCGATGGTGGCCCAGTTCTTCACGGCGTCCAGACGCTTCTTGGAGAGCATCGCAGTGCCTTCGACATCGTTGACGCGCACAACGCTCGCCTCAATGGTGTCGCCGACATGCAGGACGTCTTCAACCTTGATGCCGTCGTCGGTGAACTCGCTGGTCGGGATGAAGCCGGAATACTTGGTGCCGATATCGACACTGATCTCGGTGCCAGAAATGGCCACGACCGTACCGGTTACCTTTTCTCCATTATATATAGGCTTGAGAGATGCCTCCAGCATTTCATCAAAATTTTCAGTCTCCGTGGGATTTTCTTGAGTCAGGATCTCGTCGCTCATCTTTTGTTTTACCTCCTTAATGATCCATGCAGGCACGGAGGCCCCGGCTGTCAGGCCGACCGTATCCGCATGTACGAACGCGCTTGTATCAAGCTGCGCTGCGTTTTCAATAAATTGCACGTTTGCACACGCGCTGCGGCAGATCTCGTAGAGATGGCGGCTGTTAGCGCTGTGGCCGCCGCCGACGACGACCATTGCGCCGCAGGTGCGGGCCATCTGCGCGGCCTCTGTCTGACGTGTAAACGTAGCACCACATATTGTATCAAATAATTTTGCGTTTGTACACTGTTTTTTTATGATTTTCTGACATTCCAGCAGTTTCTCTTGCGTTTGGGTCGTCTGGATGACGACAGTCAGCGGTTTTGCACAGTCAATGGTGCCGTCAGCGATGCGCGCTGCGAGTTCCGCAGCGTCATTGACCACGATTGGGGCCTCGCACCAGCCGCAGATGGCGCGCACTTCCGGGTGGTCGGCTGCGCCGATGATGACCGGCTGCCGTCCCTCGGCGGATGCCTCGGCCACGATCTCATGGATGCGCTTGACCTTCGGGCACGTCGCGTCATACACCGTCGCGCCCGTGCGCTGCACCGCCTCAAACTCCGCACGGCTGACACCGTGGGAGCGGATGATGACGGACGCGCCCGGCGGGATCTGCTCCGGCCCGTCCACGACCGTGAGGCCCTCGGACTGCAGGTGCCGCACCACATCGTCATTGTGGATGAGTTCGCCGAGGCTATAGCAGTTTTGCTCGGCGGCGAGCATTTCCTCGGCCATCTTCACCGACCGGCTGACGCCGAAGCAGAAGCCGGCCGACTTGGCAACGATGAGTTCCTTCACGTCTCCGCCTCCAGTCCGAAGCGCGCGCGGATGGCCGCGCACACGGCGCCGATGCTCTCGTCCAGCGTCAGGTCGCTCGTGTCGATATGCACGGCGTCCGGCGCCGCCTTGAGCGGCGCGACCGCGCGGTGCGTATCGTCGTAATCGCGCTGCTCGAGCTCGCGCAGCACGTCGGCATAGGGCTCCTGAATGCCCTTTTCCTGCAGCTGCCGGTAGCGGCGCTGCGCGCGGCACTCCGCCGAGGCGGACAGAAAGATCTTCAGTCCGGCATCCGGCAGCACGACCGTGCCGATGTCGCGCCCGTCCATGACGACGCTGTGCGTGCGGGCAAGGCTGCGCTGCATGTCCAGCAAAAATGCGCGCACGACCGGCAGCGCCGACACGCGCGAGGCGAGGATCGACACCTCCGGCAGGCGGATCGTCTCCGAGACGTCCTCGCCGTTGAGCAGCATCCGCTGCTCCCCTGCGGCGTCATAGACCAGCTCGATCTTCAGCCCCGGCAGCAGCGCCTGCACGGCGGCGGTGTCCGCGCAGTCGATACCGGCCCGCTCGCCGGCGAGGCCGACCGTGCGGTAGATCGCGCCGGTGTCCACGTAGATAAGGCCGAAGCGACGCGCGGCCGCGCGGGCGATCGTGCTCTTGCCGGCGCCGGACGGGCCGTCGATGGCAACGGTGATGTGTGTATCCAAAACGTTCATTTCCTTTCGTGCGTTATGTGCAGACCGCGTTTCCGGCCACATAGCCGGTGCTCCAGGCGATCTGCAGGTTGAAGCCGCCGGTATAGGCGTCCAGATCGAGCACCTCGCCGGCAAAGTACAGCCCAGGCACGAGCTTGGAGCCCATGGTGCGCGGGTTGACCTCCTTGAGCGACACGCCGCCGGAGGTAACGATGGCCTCATCAATGGGCCGCGTGCCGGTGACCGACACCGGAAAATGCTTGAACAGCTCCACGAGCCGGTGCCGCTGCTCGCGCGTGATGGCGTTGACCTTCGTATCCTCCGGGATGCCGGACAGGCGCACGAGCACCGGGATCATGGCATGGCCCGCGAGGTCATAGAGCGCGTTCTTAAAGTCGCGATTGGCGTATTTTTGAAAATCGCGCAGGATGCGCGCATCGAGCTTTTTTTCGTCCAGCGCCGGCTTCAGGTCGATGGACAGACGGTACTTGTGCTGCGAAAAGTCGCGCATGTGCGCGCTCGCCGACAGCACCAGCGGGCCCGACACGCCAAAGTGCGTAAAGAGCATCTCGCCCAGATCGGAGTAGATGACCTTATTCTGCTCGTCGTAGACCGTGAGCGTTACGTTGCGCAGCGAAAAGCCCTGCATCTCAGCGCACCAGGGATCATCGGATTCCAGCGGCACGAGCGAGGCGCGCGTGGGCGTGACCGTATGGCCCAGCCGCTGCGCAAACCGGTAGCCGTCGCCGGTCGAACCGGTGAGCGGATAGGACAGGCCGCCCGTGCAGATGACGGCGGCATCGCAGTCGATCGCGCCCTCCGTGGTCACAACGGCGGAGACGGCGCCGTCCTGCGTCAGAATATCCGTTGCCGCAGCGTGCACGACCTTCCCGCCGGCGTACGCGTAGGCGCGCTCAAGGGCGTTGGCAACGTCGTGCGACCGGTCGGAGACCGGGAACACGCGGTTGCCGCGCTCGGTTTTGAGCGCTACGCCCTTCTCCTCGAAAAACGCCTTCACATCCGCCGGCGAAAAGCCGCCGAGTGCGGAATAGAGAAAGCGCGGGTTGACCGGCACGTTGCGCAGCACCTCCTGCGCGTCGCAGTCGTTGCAGACGTTGCAGCGTCCCTTGCCGGTGATGAATAATTTTCGTCCGACTTTTTCATTGGTCTCGAACAGGGTGACGTTCGCGCCCTGCTCTGCGGCGGTACCCGCCGCCATCAGTCCGGCTGCCCCGGCTCCCACGATCAAAACCCTTGCCATCTGTCATCCTCCCAAAATCGCCTGTTGATTCTATTGTATCATACCAGAAACCCCGCACAAAAGCAATGCAGCGCCGCAGGAAATGAATGGATTTTCGGTTCCATGCCCTCTTGACAAAGCCGCCGGGCTGCGGTATTCTTTTTACAGACCGTTAGTTTGTAAAAAAGGAGCATCTGCCATGCCGCGCAACAAATACCCGGAACAGACCGTGGAAAAGATCTTAGACGCCGCTGCCCTGCTCTTCACCCAGAA
>OHAN01001715.1_pt1 | contig 16750 bp, 8 predicted proteins | sample 1577121 | NCBI WGS metagenome assembly OHAN01 (sample SAMEA3541554, study PRJEB24748) | human gut metagenome | biome: human gut; feature: human-associated habitat; material: faeces | place: China | collected 2012 | reverse complement strand
CTATCTCTCTTTTCTTTTTTCTGAACTTTTGTCCAATATCTATTGTAGCACTACAGAAAAAGGAGAGAAACAGCTGCTTAAGCTATTGAAATTTTGGTAAAAATGTGGTATAATAATCCTATATATATGTTACTCGGACAACGATTTCACCGAAAGGTTTGATAACATGAATAATAATATGGAAATACAAAGAGAAGCTATTATAGAGATAGTCGGGACACAGTACGAAGGTCGAGCAATAAACCACAATCCTCTGTTACTTCAGCAGGGTCTTATACTCAAACATCAGAGTGACAATCTCCATGACCACAATGCTGTTCTTTTACTTACTGAGGACGGTAAAAAACTCGGTTTTCTTCCAAAGGGCTATGCTTCATTATATGCTCCTGCCATAGATAGTGGAAGATACACTTTTTCTATTGAGATTGTAAAAGCAGAGCCCGATCCCGAAAGACCGATACTTATAGTAAAAATCATTTCTGAACTGGCAAGTCATAGTGAGGAAGACGTAGAATCAGATATTCTGGACTTTGTTCAGAATATCGTTAATGGCTATGCTCAGGGAACAAAAAACTATTTGACATTTATCTATTCTGATAAGGTTAATGTTGAAAATCTACTATCAGCATTAGATAGAGTTCGATTGATACAAAAATTGCTTTCTTGTGCAAATGATATTATCGCAGATCGAGCTATAAAGCCTAATTCCGATAAGATCACTTTCTTCACCAAAGAGAGTTCAGCTCAATATCTTGGTGAATTAAAAGCAGATGTTAGCGATGTATTGAAGAAGATACAAAAAGCATACAATGAATCCATTGATATTGATGATGAAGAGGAATATCATCGTGTGCAAAGTGAGATTCGTGAGAGAAGAAAGAGATTTCGCCAATATGATGAACTTTTGGCATCTTTGCTTGACACAGTAACATCATATGCCAATATAGCTACACAGCCACATTCATCTTCTCCGAAGGTTCATGACACTGATATTGAAAACACAACGCCAACAGATGAAGCTGCATTACCCATTTCTGAACCTGAGAAAGCTGAATCCGTTCCGGCTGTAACAAATGATCTGGAGTCTATTAATAATATACCAGATACCCAACAGCTCACAGAACAGGAGTTCTTTGAGTGGCTTGTATCTGAGGGTGGAGTATCCGAATCAACCGCCAAACAATATATATCGAATATACACAGCATAGAAAAGCTATATCAAACATTGTTCGGTATCAGGCGAAATATTCTCGGCGTACCATCTGCTGACGCTGTCAGATCAATGATAGAGACACTCATTCAGAGAAGTGAGTATATTGATGCAAATGAGCGAAGACACAATAGTTTTGGTGTATCTTTAAGCAAGTTCGCACAATTTGCTGATATATCTGTTGCCGGACTTAAAAGTACAGCGGAAAAGAAAAAATATCAGCCGCCTGTCAGCACACAGCCATATGTAATTAAAACCGTGGATTTTGAAAACCCACATAACTGCACATACTATAAGCCGGGTTCTTTTATCTTGAATGAACTGCGATATTCTGTCGGAAGCTGGATAGAGTTATACTCAAAGTTCCTTATTCTGCTACATACAGACAATATTTATTCTGAAACAATAAAAGGATTGAACGGAAAATCGTTGTATGGTCATCACATAGATTTTGCAGACAAAACGCTTACCCATGAACTGCGCAGACCTATAAGGGTATCTACTAATTTCTTTGCAGAGGGTAACTTATCTGCTATTGATATTATAAAACGTATCAAGTGTCTTATGGAACTTTGTTCTATTGACGATGAGCATATGATCATCGAATACGCTACGCAAGAGAAGGATAATGATACCGTTCTGCCTGACAATGATGGCAATAACGAGACGAATGAATTCCAGCAGCTTTCTATAGATTCTGAGCCTGAGCAAAATACAAGTAGCGAAATCAAAGAAACGATAGATACGGGTTCTTCTGTGGATAAGACTTTTACAACTGATGAGGAGCGAATCGCTAAGGATAGCTTTATTGAATGGCTTACAAGTGTATTCGGTTTAGCTCCTGCAACGGCTCAAAGCTACTACTCATCTATTATTACTTCTGAACGTATTGCACGGGAGCAGAATCTTAAATCTCAAAGGCTGTTATCAGCACAAAACTATGCAGAGGCAAGAGAAACATTTGATGAACTCCTTAAATGTGATGCTTTCATAAAAATGAATGCTACTGCACACAACAGCTTAACAGCGGGTGTAAGAAAACTTATAAGCTATATGTTGGCTAAGTCAAACACTCCATCTCAGGAAATCACTCCATCGCTGACAACTACTGAGTATGATCAGCCAAAAATAAATGAGAATACTGCACCTACACCAGCTTCTTTCACTCCCAACACCACAAAACCATTTGTCTTGAAAGATGCTGTTATCGAAATTCTGCTGACCGAAGCCCCTGAAATCACTAAATATCATGAGCATAAGGGCGGTATTTCATCAAAGAACCTCCGTGAACTGATAAAAGCGTATTACGGAAAAACAATCGGATTGTTTGAAATTTCCAAGCTTCTGATGTTAGACAAAACATTCCAGTCAGTCGGTAAAGGCTGTTATGTAGTGAATGAAGCTGCTATTCCCCATAGCGAACCTGAATCTGAGTTTGCCCCAAAGGACGAGCCTGTAAAAGTCGTTACTGAATCAGTTCCGGTAAATACTCAAGAAGTCCCAACGGTTGACGATACCGTTGAAACTAAAAACGAAAATAAACTTACAATTGAGCCAATTGTAGCTGTAATTAGAGAAAATTACGACAACCTACAGTATGAGGACGGCTTTGGAGCATACGAAGTCAAGACCTTGCTTTCACAGAAAGGCTACACCGATCTGTCAGAAGATGAGATTGAGGCTCTGATGTCTAACTGTACACAACTCCGAGAGATAGAGGACGGATATTATACTCTCGCAGAGGTCGAAGATACCACTGAAACTACGGTAGATGTATCTGATAGCATAGAGAATAAATCAGAAGCTATCGTAGATGAGGTCGTAGAATCGCCAATAACGACAAGTGTTCCTGATGAACCGCAGCAAGTTGATACGGATACAAGACGCATTGTTCTTAGACTCAACGGTAATGTAATCAGGGCTTATGATTATTCTGATGCACTGAATAAGGTTTGTGAGTTCTCAATCAACTATAAACCGTTCCGAATGGCTCGTATAGCAGGACAAGCTATACAACTTCACGGAAACAGTGTATTTTATCGAAAGTCAGTGCCTGTTGACGGGTATAATAAACTGTCCAACGGATTGCAGATCATAACTATTGCTACGCTTTCCGATTTACAAGCAATTACAGCAGCAGTACAAAAGTATTGTCAGATAGATGATGATATGATTGCTATTATTAGCAAGTGAGGAGATTTATGATGGATAAACTAACTGAAATAAAAGAAAAACTTGATGTTATCAACCAAGAATATAAGAATAATAAATCTCAGCTAAATGGTGAGAAGACAAGAATGGCTGCAAAACTCATTGTCGAAATGACGTTTTCTAATGAAGTCAACCCAGCAGATGTAGCGTTAGAACTGTCAAGATTTTCTGCGGATATTGTTAACATTTATTTTGAATCTTTAACAAAATCAGCTGCCATCCCACTTGAAACGTTAGATGAGGTGCTTAAAGAGTTCCTTTTATGTGATAAGGACGTAAAAAAATCGCAGTATTACGTTCAGAAGTTCGTCTTTGCTATTACATCAATCATGAAGAATTATAAGGACATGGCATTGAACTCCAAGCAACTGCCTCAACTTACTGTTTTTATTGCCCGATTTGCTGTGAAATCTGATATGCACAGAAAAAAATTCCAAACACTGATTACCAACACAATGGGCAGGATATTCATGCTCAACTATTCAAATGTTAAGAAAAAATCTTTGATTAATATATGGAATGCAACAAACAATATCTTTCCTGACCTATCAAAGGCAAATTATGCTACCATTATTTCTGAATGGGGGAAAAAATATGGATTTATTGAAGATAGCACTTCCAAAGCTCTCGTTAAACAGGATACCTCTGTGAAAATAGAGGAAGTTATCGTTGCTAACGAAGCAACCGCAGGATCAACACAATCTGATCAAAAGCAGGAGGCGATAACATCGAATAAGCCTGAAACTAATTCAGCCGGCAAAGCCTCTACTCCATCCGATGATAAAAGAGAAGATAAAACGCCTGCTGCTTCAAATGTAGATAATTTATCGACAGCGGAAAAGCCTGCTGAAAAGGGTGAAGAATCTATAAAGAATGACAATGCTTCAGCACCAACACCTGATAAAACGCGTCCAAAGAGTACCGGACAAGTATTATATGAAAGAATCAAAAAGGATATGGACAAAGAGCAAGAAGCTATTATCACTGCCTTTACAGATATGATCACTCCCGTTGGCAAGGCATTTGAATCTATTCAGGGTGAGATCAGTAAAAGCCGTGAAATAGGAGCTGAGAACGTATCATTGAAAGCAAAGATTGCTGATCTAGAGAGACAATTGTCCAAGCAGAGAGACAGGTTTCAAACGGTAAATCAGTCTTTAATGGCATCCAGAACTGAAAATGAAGAACTGAAAATCAAAGTTGCTTTTCTTGAAAGTCAGAACTCCGAACTTGACAGCAAGCTGAACGATGCTTATGCGATAAACAGCCGAGAATCCTCGCTTGAAGCCGAGAAGATTCGCTCGGAGCTGAAAAAGTCATTTGCATTCTTATACGAGGATTGGCTTGAATACGAGTTTTCAGATGTGAGTGAAGATAATTACGAATCATTGCAGGCTATCATTAAGAAGATTTTTCGCTCGCTTGAAAGGAACGGGATAGATTTTAAGGGGAATAACTAATGAAGAATGGATCATATTACGGTATTGACTTTGGTACAACAAATACCTCTGTCTACTTGTATAATTATGAGCAAGGCAAGGGTTCCAGAGAGGCAGGATACGGTACGGACGGTAAAGACCTTACTCCGTTCAGTTCCTGCATAGCAATATCAAAGACAGCTAAGAATGACTTTAAATTCGGGCGTGAAGTAAAGGAGAAAATCAATGAATATGCAGATGATTATCAGATCATTACTTCCTTTAAGTCACTGCTCGGAACTGATCAGGAGATAGTTGTAAATGGTATGCGTTTTACAGGAAAGGTGCTTGCTGCACTTTTTCTGAACCATGTAAAAGAAACAGTCAGGCGTATCAGACCTGATTTTGATGAAGCTGTATTTTCTATTCCTGTTGACTTTTCAGCAAGAGCCAGAACAGAGCTGCTTGAAGCTGCTGAACGTGTCGGCATCAAGGTAAAAGGCTTTGTCAGCGAGTCATCTTCTGCGTATATCTCTAAAGTTAAAGATATTAAGGCGTTTTCAAAGGTCATGGTCATCGACTTTGGCGGTGGTACGCTCGATCTGAGTATTCTGAATTTGAAACACAATCAGGTATACGAAGACGCTGTTTATGGTATCAAATTTGGTGGCGATGATATTGATAGAGAGCTTGCCATGAGACTGATGCCGAAAGTGTACCCTGGTGTTTCATTTGAGGAGCTTGAATCAAGAAGAAAAGATAAGCTCATGAATGAAGTGGAGCGTATGAAAATCGAATTTTCGGAGTACGATGATTATACTATGACTTTAGGCGAAGGCTCAAAGCCCGTAGATATAGATTATGATATGTTCTCTGATATAATTACGCCGCTGATTACAGAAAACGTACTTAACTCTATCTTGAAGATAATGGAAAAGGCAAGTGTCAGCCCTGAAAACATTGATGCCGTTATTCTTGCAGGCGGATCCAGCGGTTTAAGACCGTTTGCTGACATTATTCTTTCCTTATTTGGTGAGGATAAGATAATATTTGACGATGAGAATAACAGGTATCAGTGGATGGTTGCTAAAGGAGCTGCAATAACATCTGCGATAGATTGTGATTTCAGACTGAGCGATGATATTTGTATCTTGCTGAGTGATGGTGAAACTTACCCTATCTTAAAGAAAGATGTCAATAAGGTCGGAGACCAAAGTGAGCCTATTTCATTCTCTCTGACAACAGACTCCTATGATGCACACTTTATCTTTACCGATTCAACTGGCAAAAACCGATATGCTACGATTTCTGTCAATGCAAAGGGTTATGTTGACGAGAAATTTGATCTTGCAGTAGGGATTGGTAAAGACCAAATAGCAAGGGTTGTCATTAAAAACGACTATATTGGCAATGGCTATCGGGTAGAGCGTGAGATCAATAAACTCAGATTCTATTATGACCTAAAAGATATTGAGGAATAATTATTATGATTAAGTCAAATATCAGTATTGCTTCAAATATATACATCAGGAGTGATCCTGACATCAGAAGGGATAGAAAATACACCGAGAAGATAACAGGAGCTAAACTACTATACGATATTCGTAGGCGTTATGTTGGATTTGAAGCAATTCCATTAACCGACGTTCAGAACCGAATTCTATCGGGAAACCAGACCTGTTCATACGCTAAAAATGGCGAAATGTCGTTCGGTCCGGTAATGGTTGACGGTATTCTGCGTTGGCAAAGCAGATGTGAGTATACCTCTTGTCCGGGCTTTAACGGTTGTGTTCCGAGAGAAATTCCCCGTGAAACTGTTACGGAAGATGATGCTGAGGATAAAAAGAGCTTGCAGGAGTTCTTTGAAGCACTTGGAATCATAATACAAGAGGATACTGTTGTGTTTGAAAGGGACAGAAACACAGCAAAAACAGAGGAAAGTCCAAAAGAATATACTGCTCCTACTGAGCAAGCAGTTGAGGAAATCAAGGAACAAAGCCGTCAGTATATGGAGATAACGACACCTGACTCCATTGTTTCCGCTCCGCTGGGTTCGCATATCATATTAAATTCGGGACCGGGAACAGGCAAAACCTATACCATTATTCAGCGCTTGATATATATTCTTGCAAACAATCTGTGTCCAGCTGATAAAATCTATATTCTATGCTACACCCGTTCTGCTAAGAATGTTGTCGAAAGCAAAATCGAACAAGCTGTTATGGAGGGTGTTCTCCAGCCCTCTGCAAAAAACATTTGTGTGCTAACATTTGACTCATATGCAACATATTTCCTTATAGCTATGAGAGATCAAGGGGTTATTAAGGAAAACTTTGATAGTTACGATTATAATGAGCGTATAAAGCTCTTTAATAAATACATATCAGCCGAAGATTTTGAAGGTATTCAGTATTTCATCGTCGATGAGATACAAGATCTTGTAAATGAGCGTGCTGAGATGGTTCTGAAAATCCTGAAGAACTTAAAATGCGGGTATTTGCTTGCAGGAGATCGCTGTCAGTCAATTTACGATTATGAGGCAGACGATGATGCGACACTGGATTCTGTAAAGTTCTATGAGCTTGCGGAAAATCTGTTCCCCGATGATATGCTCAGATACGAAATAACTGTCAACAGAAGACAATCTGACGAATTAGCTGAAGAAGCGACAAAAATGCGTCAGGTATTGCTTAATAAGAGCTTTACCGACCAGAATAAGTATGCAAACAGCATTGTATCGAAATATTCAGGCAAGACAAAGATCGAGCATTACGTCAAAACACTAACAAAAGCTCCGACTGTATCAACTGCTATTCTCTGTCGAAATAACGGTGAAGCTGAGTATATCAGTGGATTATTATGTGAAAAAGGTATACTTCATACCCTTAGTAGAGGCGTAAACAATGTGTTTCCGCTTCCTCGGTGGATAGCAGATGTATTTTGGGATTGCTGCTGTCCGACCATAAGCAAGAAGAACTTCATTGAAAGATTTACATTCAGGTGTGACACTGAGTTGGATCCCGAAGTTCTTTGGAAACTGCTATGCAAACTTACCGATTCTCAGGATAAAATAGTTATCAGTGTTCAAAAGCTGATAACAGCCCTTACGATCTCCAATAATATTCCCAGCGAGTTCTTTGGCGATGCGCCAATGCTGACTGTCTCAACGATCCATAAGGCAAAAGGCAGTGAATTTGACAGGGTTATTCTTATTGAATCAGATATAAAACCATCTTCTGACAGCGCGGAAGAAGCAAGAGTAAGATATGTTGCTCTCACACGTCCTAAGACACAGTTTGTAACGATGAAGAAGAATACGAAATACTTTAAGCGTACCATGTCAGGACGAGTTATTGAAACAGGGCTGCACAACATCTATAAGACAAACAATAAATACTGCAAGTGCATAACCGTCGGATTGACCGGAGATATTGATAATAATTCTTTTGTTTCGGGCGGTTTTGAATCTATTCTTGACTTACAGGAGTACATCATTCACAGTGTTAAGCTGTATGACAAGCTCTCAGCTAAGCGTTCAGCAACTTCAAGTAAGTATGAGATCTATCATAATGGACGCTGTATAGGCTGCTTTTCAAAGAAAATGACAGCAGAGCTTGATCTGGGCGTTAGTTCAACAGATTATAAATACAATCTGCCTGACAGCTTAGAAAATCTTTATGTCAGCGGTATCACTACGGAAGTGCTGAAGCAGTTTGATGCATGCGTTCCGGTTGAATATCAAAAATCGAGGATATGCTTTGGTATTCAGATAACAGGACTTGCTAAACTTGTATTTGAAAAGAAGTGATGATATGTCGCATTTTCCAAAGTTTTACGATGCAATAGACGATATTGCAGAACATCTGAGGACTGATTTCATCGGTCCGGTTGACGATAATGAAGTGTTAGAGATGGAAGAACCATTAAGCCGTTATTCGCTCGGAATCCTTTGGGCGCAGCCTAAAATTAAGGACTCTGATGCTGTTTCGACCGACAGTGCGGCTGAAGAAATGTTTGAGGATGGTTCGGAAGACAGCGAAGAACCTAAGAATGTCAGCGTATTCAAGCCATCAACTATGGGAGTATCCTTTGCTTCATTTTCAGGTGACGAATTAAGCATCTCATTTACCTACGCCGTATATCATCACTCAGAGCAGATGATAACCGACAACGGAAAGGAAGTCAAACGGCATTATTATTCAAGAGAAGTTAAATCATTCTCCAAAAAAGTGATCGTTCCTGATAAGGTTTGTAATCAGATTATTTCCGATAGCGGAGGTCAGGATATTACGGTATATTTCCATGTCAGGAAGATAGGCAGCGATAACAGTGAGCTTATTACCATATCTGTTCTTAACAGGCATAAGGCAGGAAACGAGTTCTTGGAAAGCAACACAGGTGCTTTGTTCCAGTGCGTACTGTCTGTTAAGAGCAGTAAAGGCTTTATGCCTGTGTACAGAAGAAATATCCACAAGTCTTTTGAAGAAGAAAAGAACGATATGCTCTATGATTCTGTCAACAACTATTCGTATGGTCACGGCTGTTCATCTGTCCATATCGAAAGCCAGGGTGTTGTAACAGAGGTAAGGAGTGAATTCATTCCGCAGTACAGAATGTTACAGATGATGCCGAGGCTTTTCGATCATTCCGAGTATCTCTACATGAAATATTGGAAAAAAGCAGATCGAACCGTAGCTTGCTATCAGCTTGATTCCTTTATTATGCAGTACGAAGAATGGTTTACTGCGTTGAAAAGGAATACCGAATTGGTGAAAAAATACCCTGATACGGCTGCTGACTCGTTCAACAATATTGATAGGTGCATAGAGCGCCTGCGTAACGGTGTTGAAGTAATTAGGAAGAACGATACTGCGTGGAAATCATTTCTTTATATGAATGAAGCTATGCTGCTACAGCGTGTTAAAACAAAGCATTGCCCATCAGATACAGTAAGTTGGTATCCGTTCCAGATGGCTTATATATTGCAAATTATACCTGACATAGTAAATCGTGACTCCGAATACCATAATGACGTTGATCTTCTGTGGTTTCCTACCGGCGGTGGTAAAACAGAAGCATATCTCGGCTTATCAGCGTTCTCAATCTTCTTTAGAAGGCTGAATAAGAGCAATTACAACGTAAACGGTGTCACCATTATCATGAGATACACCCTACGTCTTCTTACGCTCCAGCAGTTTGAGCGTGCAACGGCACTTGTGTGTGCTTGTGAGCATATGCGCAAGAAATATGGTATCCCTGGTGAAGAAATTTCTATCGGCTTGTGGATAGGTTCAGGTATGACACCAAATCATATTATGGACGCATCTGAAACGCTAAAGAAGCTCCGTGAGGATGCAACTGCCACAATATATGAAGCGAATCCAATGCAGATAACAAAATGCCCGTGGTGCGGTGCAGAGATCGGCATAGGCGGTTATGATATAGTGGGCGGTTCAATGAATATTTCCTGCTGTAACAATCCTGAATGCGAGTTCCATCATCATTTGCCAATATATGTAGTTGATGATGATATATACCGTGTAGCTCCTACGTTTATTCTAAGTACTGTTGATAAGTTTGCGAGAATAACGTGGGAAGAACAAGCGGGAAATTTACTCGGTGTAAACGGTTGTAAACCACCTGAGCTTATTATTCAGGACGAGCTACACCTTATTTCGGGGCCGCTTGGTTCAATCACTGGCATATATGAAATGGCGATAGAGAATATCTGTCGGCATTACGGCAGCGTTCCTAAGATCATCGCATCTACGGCAACTGTAAAGAATGCTGATAAGCAGATCAAGATCCTTTATAACAGGAATATGATACAGTTTCCTCCGAATGGCTTGGAGCATACAGATTCGTTCTTTGCTATTGAAGCTGACAAGGAAAAACGTCCTGCAAGAACGTATATCGGTGTTTGCTCTATAGGCTTCGGTACGTCGGAGATGCTGATAAAGATTTTTGCACTGCTGACTTTCATGAAGCATCTGTACAGACTGCAAGGAAAGCCAACAGACGTTATTGACCAGTTCTATACATATGTAGGCTACTTTAATTCGCTTAAAGAGCTTGGCTCAAATTCTATCATCATATCTGACCGTATCTCGGCTGAGATCAAGTATCTTGCAACCTATAAGTTCAAAAAGGAAGCTGAGAGCGTAAATCTCAAAGTTGACAGCAGTAATGCGGATATTCCGCCATATTTCAAGAGCAATGAGCTTACAAGCCGTAATTCTGCAAAGGAAATAAAGGCTGTACTCGAAAGACTCGCCAACAAATACACCGGCGAGGATTGCTATGATTATATCATGGCTTCAAATATGCTGTCAGTCGGTATAGATATTGACAGACTCGGTGTTATGTGTGTTTATGGGCAGCCGAAGTCAAATTCAGAATATATTCAGGCAACAAGCCGTGTCGGAAGAACCAATCCGGGACTTGTTATATCTCTTTACAACAGTATGAGATCAAGAGACAAGTCCTACTATGAGCAGTTCGGATATTATCATAGCACATTTTATAAGTATGTTGAAGCAACGAGCGTTACGTCTTATTCTCCCAGAGCTATCGAAAAGGCTCTGCATTGTGCTATGATGGCAATCATACGGCATACTATTCCCAAATACAATCCTAATGAAAATGCTTGTAAATTCACAAGAAGTGATAAAGATGTTGAGCGTGTGGAGCGTGACATTCTGAAGCGTGTCGGAGAAATAGAGCCGAGAATTGTAAGCTATGCTGAGGAATGGCTCGATTACTACTTGGACTGTTGGGAGGAACTTACCGAAAGTCTGCCTAACAAGCTGGTTTTCTCGGACTATCACAATGAAGATGTAGCTCTTTTCCGCAGTGCAGACAACCAAAACGGTTCGGATATTCCTTCGATACTCAATTCAGTAAGAAATGTTGAGCCTGCCGCAAATATATATTTTGTTAAAAGATAGGGGGGCTTTGAATTGCCAAAACCGACGTTCAGAAAAAAAGCAAATAATGATGATAGCAGCAGTATTTCCAAGTTCTCTAATGAAAAGATCCCTGTTGGAGATATAAGAAAAACGCAGTTAATTACTACTTTTGGTGTTGGCTCTATTGTCGATTTTAAGGACGATACTGTTATCATAGCTTCCACCGATGATTGGGATTACAATCCTAATGACATAGAGGAAGTCGAAAACCGAAAAATATTCAATGAAAACCTGTCGGTAATTACCGATGCTGAGTATTTTCTAATGCCAAGAACTACTCAAAGCACAAACAGCTTCTCTAAAGGTAAAAACATAACTTCTTATGTTTTTCCTGAAAAACTCCATTGTTCAAGATGCGGCAATATCTATGATTTCAGAGAATTAGACGTAAAAGACCGTCATAGATGCCCTCAATGTAAAAATAACCTTAATGCTTCTCGTTTTATAGTTGTATGCACTTATGGTCACATGGATGATTTTCCGTATGATTGGTGGGTTCATGGTGGAAAGCCGTGTCCTTCCGGCGTAAAATCGCCAAGAATAAAAATGGTCAACATCTATAACAGGACTGATATTGACAGTTTGAGGCTTGAATGCACCGAATGTAAGACCACAAGAAGTATGGTGCAGGTATTCTCAGATAATGCTTTAGCAGATTTTCCGTGTACTTGTAAGCACCCACACTTCAAAGATCCTTATGCAAGAGTACAATATGGCTGTCATGATAAGATGAGAGCGAGATTACGCTCCGCATCAGGTGTTTATTTTCCTATAACAAAGGCAGCTTTACTTATCCCACCGTGGAGCAAAAAGGTAGTAAACTGTATTCAGAAGAATTATAGCATACTGAAAAACGTTGAAGAAGATAAGCTCGTTTTTACCATAAGACAGGTTATTCATGACCAGAATATTACCGATGATGAGATCATGCGCTCATGGAAAACTGTAAAGATTTCTATGGAACAGAAGCGGAAACGCTCGGAATTATCGGTGTACGAAGATGAGTACAGTATTCTGTCCAAAAACGAGAATGAGAACGAAGATAATTTTTCTTCGTATACAGCGACTATCCCGCAAAAATACAAATCGTATTTTGAGCAGATTGCTGTGGTTGACCGTCTCACTGTCACTCAGGCGTTTACCGGATTCACAAGAATTACCCGTAACGAAGCTAACAGTGTTGCCATTTCGCAGTATCCCAAGCCGTGGCTTCCTGCGGTAGAATTAACTGGAGAAGGTATCTTCATACGGTTCAACAAGGATAAGATAGCGGAATGGAGGAATGCTCATTCTTCAAGATACAAGAGAATGAAGAAAGCTATGGAAGACAGTAAGTTCATAAATGAATCATTCTCTGAGACCTACGTTATGCTACATACCTTTGCACACTTGTTTATTCGGGAAATGTCAAATGTATGTGGATATAGTGCTGCATCAATAAGAGAAAAGATATACAGTGAGATCAACGATAAAAACGAAGTTAAGATGTGCGGAGTTTTGATCTATGTTTCATCATCAGATAGCGATAGCAGTCTCGGTGGTCTTATTAGTGTAGCAGATAACGAAGATATATTTGAAAGAATAATGGACAGTATGCTTGAACGGGCAAGCTGGTGCAGCGGTGATCCGCTGTGCATTTCTGCCACAAAGCAAGGATACAAGAATCTGAATTATGCTGCGTGCCATGACTGCACTCTGCTCCCTGAAACATCATGTGAGAGCTTTAACTGCTTCCTTGACAGAGCTTCAATAGTCGGATTACCTGATAATCCGGATTTAGGATTTTTCAAATGACATAATGCAAATAGAGGGCATTGCTTACAAACGGCAATGCCCCCTTTCCTGTTATACGTCATCATTACTGCACTCCTCAAGCCCGCGAAGCAGTTGAATGTAAACGCACTTCGCACGTTCATGCTCCTCACCGTCCATAGACATCATGAGTTCAAGGAAATATGCTTTTGCCTGTTCATAGTCCGTTCAGATCTCACGCCTGCCGTTGCAGACAGTCGTGACTTTTTGTGATTTCGGCATTGCCAATTCGGGTATCACTAACATATCATGCACCTCCAATTTCATAGTAACCATATTATAGCCTACAATGATTTCAGAGCCCAGCATATCGGAATAATTGTAATAATTCTTGTGCAGGGCGCAGCAATTAAAGGAAAATCCTCGGTGCAATGCGCTGTATCATTCAAGGTCATTCCACTTGCGTTTCTGCTGTTGACCTCGGTTCTGCTCATGGCGGAGATACTCCTCTATTGTTACTGACGCTTCGGACAGCTCACGGGACTTTTTATCCGCCTGAAGCTGCTGTGCAATAGTAAGTGACTCTCCCGGTGTACGTGAGCCTGCACCTGTGTCTATTTCCCCAATCCGTGCCAATCTCCTTTGTTTTTATTATACTTTGATTGTTTTGTATGTGTCAAGTTTTATTATACGGGATTATTTTCTGCCAAAAAATTTTTCTGAGGGGCTTTTGAGGTGTATTTTGAAAATGTTGAATTAGCGCATCTTTCACAGCTCGTATTTCATGAAACGTTGAAATAGCGTGATTTATGAGTGACGAGAAGTGATTTGAAGTGACGTGGAGTGATTTGGAGTGAAACGAAGTTCAAAACTCAAAATCCGATGGTAGCGATACCGTACCGGTTCGAACCCGGTCACCGGCACCAAGTCACTCGCCGTGACGGGCATTCCCGCCACGGCTTTTTTGTACACCTAGCTTTATGCCGCTGGGCGTATTTTTTTGTTGTCTTTACTGCGTTGGACGTGTCCCTGCACCAAAAATATGCTCTGCTTTGTGTAGGGTGTATTTTTATTTGTATTGTGTATTATTTTACAGTTCACCTGCCCTAATTTGACAAAAGTACGTCAATGGAGTATAATGTAACCAGCGTTACGCAAATTAATTATAGGCAATACCACACAAGACAAGCCTATACCTATTATTATAGAAACGAGGTCATGAAAATGAGCGAGGAAAGAATACCTAAGAGAAGTGAAGTGCCTGAACAGTTCAAGTGGGCACTAGAGGATATTTATGCCACTGACGAAAAGTGGGCGGAGGACTTGCAGAAGCTGAAGGCTATGCCTGAGAGGATAGCGGCGTTCAAGGGCAGGCTTAGCGAGAGTGCTGACACGCTTTATGATTTTATGCAGCTTTCAGACGAGATATCTGTGCTTTGTGACAGCCTTGGCAACTATGCTCAAAGACGTTCTGACGAGGATACTGCAAATGCAAAGTATCAGGGCTTTATCGGTCAGCTTATGAACGCTTATGTTGCAGTAAACTCAGCAGGAAGCTTTGAAACACCTGAGATAATTTCTATCGAGGAGGATAAGCTTCAGAAATTCTATGAGGATAAGCCTGAGTTGAAGATTTATAAGCGTGCGCTGGATAAGCTGCGTCGTAAAAAGGCTCATATCCTCTCTGAGGCTGAGGAGAAGATACTTGCCCTGACCGGTGAAATGGGTCAGTCCCCTGAGAATATCTACTCTATGTTTTCTGACGCAGACCTGCGTTTCCCTGACGCTGTGGATAAGGATGGCAAGGCTCATCAGGTCACACACGGAAGCTATATACCACTGGTGCAGAGCGAGGACAGAGTGCTGAGAAAGTCGGCTTTCGAGTCTATGTACGGCACATTTGACAAATTCAAGAACACCTGTGCGGCAACACTGTCGGCACAGATAAAAGCGGTGAACTTCTATGCAAAGGCTAGAAGATATGATTCAAGCCTTGAAGCCGCTTTGGACGGAACAGAAGTGCCTGTTTCAGTGTACAAAAACCTTATTGAAGCTGTCCATGACAATATGCACTATATGTACGATTATGTTGCTCTGAGAAAGAAGCTTTTAGGCGTTGACGAGCTTCATTTCTATGACCTTTATACGCCTGTTGTTCCTGACGCAGATATGAAGATAACCTTTGAGGAGGCTAAGGAAACTGTCCTGAAAGCCCTTGCACCTATGGGCGAGGATTACCTTGCGATACTCAAAGAGGGCTTTGAAAACCGCTGGATAGACGTTTACGAGAACGAGGGCAAAACAAGCGGAGCATATTCCGCAGGTGCAAGAGTTCACCCTTATGTGCTACTCAATCATAAGGATACACTTAACTGTATGTTTACGCTGGCGCACGAAATGGGTCATGCTATACACTCGTATCTTTCAAATAAAAATCAGCCTGTGGTATATTCAGATTACGTTATCTTTGTGGCAGAGGTTGCTTCAACTTGCAACGAAGCCCTTCTTATGCAGTATCTGCTGAAAAATACCGAGGATAAAAAGCAGAGAGCGTATCTTATAAATTACTTCCTTGAACAGTTCCGTACCACACTTTACCGTCAGACAATGTTCGCAGAGTTTGAGCTGAAGATAAATGAAATGGCAGCGGCAGGGGAGAGTCTGACAGCCGAGGGGCTGAACGAGCTTTACGGCCAGCTAAACAAGCTTTATTTCGGTGACGGAATAGTGCTTGATGATGAGATAAAATTGGAGTGGGCAAGGATACCTCACTTCTATTATGACTATTATGTTTATCAGTATGCAACAGGCTATTCTGCGGCTATCGCACTTTCACAGAGGATATTGAAGTATGGCGAACCTGCGGTAAAGGACTATATAGGCTTCCTGAAAGGCGGCTGCTCAACTGACCCTATCTCATTGCTTAAGGGTGCAGGTGTAGATATGGCAACAACTCAGCCTATTAATGAGGCACTTGCAATGTTCGGAGAGCTTGTAAAGGAAATGGAAGAAGCAATGGCGGAGTAAGTGAGGAGTTAGGTAAATGAGGAGTTAGGTAAGTGAGGAGTGAGGAGTGAGGAATGTGCATAGCTGAACCGAGCAAATCACTTAGCACCGAGCGAAGCGAGCAATAAAGCGCAGGCTCAAGCCCGGCGTTAGAGGGCTTGCAGGGTCAAGGGACAGAGTCCCTT
>OHAN01001701.1_pt1 | contig 16861 bp, 15 predicted proteins | sample 1577121 | NCBI WGS metagenome assembly OHAN01 (sample SAMEA3541554, study PRJEB24748) | human gut metagenome | biome: human gut; feature: human-associated habitat; material: faeces | place: China | collected 2012 | reverse complement strand
TTGGCATCTGCCGCACCTCGCTCGCCGTATCGGCACTTAGAATTATGCGGTATTGTCTTATGCTTTTTTGCTGTAATCGCGTGCGCCGTAAATGGCGGTGCCGATTCGCACAATGGTGGCACCCTCGCGGATGGCATCGGGGTAATCCCCGCTCATGCCCATGGAAAGGATATCCATTTTGGCGTTCTCATAATGGCGGTCAACAGCTTTTGCCAGCAGTTCCCGCATTTGGGCAAAGAACGCGCGGGTCTCATCCGGGGTTGCAGCTGCCGGCGGGATGGCCATCAGGCCGCGCAGGCGGATATGCGGCTGTGCGGCTGCCATATCCAGCAGGGGCCACAGGCTTTCGGCAGAAACACCAGACTTGCTCTCTTCCCCGCCGATGTTGATCTCGATCAAAATTTCCTGGGTCAGGTTTGCGGCGGCAGCGGCGCGCTCCACCTTTTGCAGCAGGTGCTCGCTGTCCACGCTTTCAATCAAAGCAGCACGGCCCACCACTTTGTTGACCTTGTTGGTCTGCAAATGGCCGATAAAATGCCCCGGCTTACCGCAATAAGCGTTGGCGTCGGTCTTTTCCACCAGTTCCTGCACATGGTTTTCGCCAAACAGGTCAATGGGCAGAACGGCGCTGGCAATCACCTCTTCGACGGTGCGGGTCTTGCAGGCGGCGCACAGCAGAATATCTGCCGGGTCGCGGCCGGCTTCACGGGCGGCGGCGGCCATATGTTCACGGATGCGGGCCACATTTTCGGCCATCATTGTCAGTTGTTCCTGTGTCAGCATGGTTCACATCTCCTGGTAAACGGCGCGGCTGCCGCCGATGTATTTGGGGCGGGTGCGGGCGCAGATGATGGGCGCAGCGCCGATCTGCTTGATGGTCAGGCGCACCGGCACGGCCACGCGCTTTAAGTGCATGCCAATCAGCGTACCGCCGATATCAATTCCGGCAGCGGCACGCACTTCCTCCACCAGAACCGGATGTTCAAACGCCTGCCAGCAGTTGGTTGCCCAACTGCCGCCCGCATGGGGCTGCGGCACGGCGTTCACCTGTTCATAATCATACTTTTCGGCAGCTTCCTGCTCGATGACAATGGCGCGATTCAGGTGTTCGCAGCACTGGGCCGCCAGATAGACGCCCTGCGCTTTGAGCACCGGCAGAATACCCACCAGCACAGCCGCGGCGGCTTCCATGCTGCTGTCCTTGCCAATATGCCCGCCAACGATCTCGCTGGAAGAGCAGCCGACCACAAAAATATCCCCGGCGCGCAGGTGTGCAGCCGCCAGCAGTTCTTCCGCTGCCTGGCGTGCCTGCGCCGTAATGGCGGCGCAATCCGGTTTTTGAACGGTGTTTTGTTCCATAATCTACCCACCTTTTTCATTTACTGATCCGGCATTATTATAACACGGGATGCAAGGTTTGTACATTCTTAAACGGTTCTAAGGCAATACCGCATAATTCTAAGCGCCGATACGGCGAGCGAGGTGCCGCAGCCGCCGGAGCGGTGCTTAAGCCGTAAGGCGGGAATTATGCGGTGCTGCCTTAACACAAAATCCCGCCATATTTGTAGAAATAAACAATATTTTCGACATTTCAGACACACCATTTTATTATACGGGCCGCCCCCCTGTTTGCGCAAGGGCTGTGCCTATGTTATAATAAGTTTATTTAACACACGTTCAATTTTGCAGGGTAAGGGGGCAGAGCGATGCGGCCGGATGTGGAAGAGTTTTTCTGCGGCATCAGCTTTGACGCTTACCGCCTGCTGGGTTCCCACCCGGCGGGGCCGGGGCGCGGCTGGCTGTTTACCCTGTGGGCACCGCACGCCCGCCGCGTGCAGCTGCTGGGGGACTGGAACGGCTGGGATCTCTATTCCGCCGCCGAGCTCACCTTTTGTGAGGACGGCCTGTGGCGCGGGCGGGTGCCCCAGGCGCAGCTTGGGCAGCTGTACAAGTATAACATTCAGGGGCCGGACGGCAGCTGGCAGCTGCGGGCAGACCCGTTTGCCTTTGCGTTTGAAGCTCTGCCCGGCACGGCTTCCCGCCTGGCGGAGCCGAATTACCCGTTCGCCGCTCCCTTGCTGCGCGGTGCCCGCCGGGATGCTCCCGTTCTGATTTACGAACTGCACGCCGCCAGCTGGCACCGCCATTGGGACGGCCGCTATTACACCGGGCCGGAGCTGGCAAAAAGTCTGGTGCCCTATCTTGTGGAGCACCACTACACCCATGTGGAGTTTTTGCCGCTGGCAGAATACCCGTTTGACGGCAGCTGGGGCTACCAGGGGTGCGGGTATTTTGCCCCCACTCAGCGCATTGGCGGGTTTGCAGGCTTTGCCGCGCTGGTGGATGCCCTGCACGCCGCAGGCATTGCCGTGCTGATGGATTTTGTGCCGGTCCATTTTGCGCCGGATGCCGACCGCCTGGCCTGTTTTGACGGTGCGCCTTTATTTGAATCCGGCTCCAGCGACTGGGGCAGCCTGAACTTTGATCTGGCCAGCCCGCCGGTGCGCAGCTTTCTGCTCAGTTCGGCGGCGTTCTGGCTGCAGGTGTGCCGGTGCGACGGCCTGCGGGTGGATGCCATCGGCAACGCGCTGTACCACTGCCCCAACGGCTGGCAGGCAGCAGAGTTTTTCAAAACGCTGACTGCCGGGCTGCACGCGCGGTTCCCCGGCTGCATGCTGGTGGCAGAGGACAGCGCCGGTTCCATGAACGCCACCTCCGATACCGCCAGCGGCGGGCTGGGCTTTGACTATGTGTGGGAGATCGGCTGGACACAGGATACGCTGGCCTATTTTGCCGCGCCGTTCGGCGGGCGCAGCGCTCTGTTCCGGCAGTTGTGCGGCAGCTTTGGCCCCTTTGGCGCGGTGCAGGGCATCAACGCGCTGAGCCACGATGAAAACCACCCCGCCAGCATTTTCACCCGCCTGTATGGCAATGTAGAAGAAAAACTGGCCCAGATGCGGCTGCTGCTGTTATTACAGGCCGCCCGCCCCGGCAAAAGCCTGCTGTTTGCGGGGGTGGAGTTCGGCCAGCCGGATGCCTTCACCGATGGCCGGGAGCCGAACTGGGCTATGCTGGCGGACGCCGGCCACCGCGCCCTGGCTGATTACAGTAAGGCGCTGAATACTTTCTGCCTGGCACACCCGGCGCTGTATGCGCCCCAAAGCTTTGCCTGGACCGCGCAGGATGCAAGCACCGGCGTGCTGGGCTTTACGTTGCAGGCCGGCTGTGAAACACTTTTGTGCGCCCTGAACACCGGCACACAGGCCGTACAGGGGTTTGGGCTAAAGCCGGGCTGGGGCAGCTGTGCCCTGCCGCTGTTTGCCGCGGGCTGGGTGGATCATGCTCCCCGCCCCATTGCCAACGGATGGCTGGCGCTGGACCTTGCACCGTTAAGCGGCGGAATTTGGCAGATCGAGTAGTTTTCCGCCTTGACAAACCGGCATTTCCTGCTATACTGGGAACCGGACATAAGAACAGGGGCGCTGGGGGGCATCTCCGGCTGAGATCAAAGCAACTGTGTTTTGAGCACCCTATACCTGATCCGGGTAATGCCGGCGTAGGAAGTTTTGCTGTGGTTATATACTGCTCACAACGCTTTTGGCGCCCGCTGTACCTGCGGGCGCTTTTCTTGTTTTTATGTACTATTTTTCAGGAGTGGTATGTATATGTCATCCTCTTACACCAAAACGCGCATTATGGTAGAATGCGCCCTGATGATTGCGCTGGGCACCATCCTGGCCAACATCAAAATCTATGAGCTGCCCAACGGCGGCTCCATCACGCTGTTCAGCATGGTGCCGTTCATTCTGGTATCCTTCCGCCACGGGGTCAAGTGGGGCCTGTTCACCGGCTTTGTGAACAGCCTGCTGCAGATGCTGCTGGGCTTTTATGCGCCCCCGGCGCCCGGCCTGCTGCCTTTGGTGGGCATGATCCTGCTGGATTATGTGCTGGCCTTCTCCTTTCTGGGGCTTGCCTGCGTGTTTGCCAAGCCGTTCAAAAACAAGCTGGTCGGCGTGGCCGTGGGCTCCGCCGCCGTGTGCGTGCTGCGTTTCCTGTGCAGCTTTTTGTCCGGCGTGCTGATTTGGGGCAACCTGAGCGATGGTCTGCCCGCGTGGATCTACAGCCTGACTTACAACGGCTCCTACATGCTGCCGGAAGGTATTATGACCACCATTGCCGTGGTGCTGCTGTACAAGGCTGCGCCCCAGCTGTTCAGCGCCAACAACTGATTTTGCCATTTTCAACTCCGTTTGCCTGGGGTGCCGTTTTTACGGCGTCCCAGGATTTTTTATTTCCTTTTTTCTTGATTTGCCCGTACCTGCTGCACAAAAGTTTTACCATGGCAGACATCACATTTTCCGCCCCGCCCGCCAGCCGCACCGCACGTTTTTTGCCCTGCACCAGCAGCTGCCCGTTTCAGCTGCTAACTATTACAGAAATGCGTTTTTGTACAGTTTTTTCAAATGTATTTTTGTTGCAATATTTTAGCAAAAAACGCTCACTTTATGTTATCTTTATCTATCTCTTTGTTTCGTTAAAGCGCCGGGGCACCTGTCTTTCTTTCAAGTTTCGGTCAAAATGCGTTATATTTTTAGCAATATAACCAAAGTCACCTTTGTTTTTTCGGCATTGTGCTATTTTGACAAAATACATTTGCAATTTATTGAAAATATGTTAAAATAGATTTAACAGATTGTTACACCGCAAACAATGTTCCTATTTACCACTGCATGAACGGGAATTTTGCTAACCAGAGCGGTTTTGCAATCCCCACCGGGGGCATTAGCTTCACCCCGGCAAAATACGTCCGTATTAGGAGGAATGTATCTTATGATGAAATGGCTGCAAAAGCTCGGCAAGGCGTTGATGCTGCCCGTTGCCGCGCTGCCCGTCTGTGGTATTCTGATGGGTATTGGCTACGCTCTGGCTCCCGCCGTTATGGGTGCTGAAGGTCCTACTACCGGTGCTGCTTACACGGTCGGCTTCCTGCTGGTCAAGGCTGGCGGCGCTCTGATCGATAACATGGCTTGGCTGTTCGCCATCGGCGCAGCTGTCGGCCTGGCAGACGACCATGACGGCACCGCCGGTCTGGCTGGTCTGGTCAGCTTTTTGATGATGCAGCAGCTGCTCAGCCCCGGTGTTGTGGGCACCATCCGCGCTGCTGTTGGTTCCACCCTGGAAGAAGGCACCGTTGATTACATTGCTTTCAGCAAGATCGCCGGCAACTCCTTCATCGGCATCCTGGCTGCTGTCATCGGCGCCACCTGCTACAACAAGTTCAAGAGCACCAAGCTGCCTGACTGGCTGGCATTCTTCAGCGGCAAGCGCAGCGTTGCTATCATGACCGCTTTGGTTTCCATCGTGACTTCTGTTATCCTGCTGTTCGTCTGGCCCGTTATCTTCGGCATTCTGGTTGCTCTGGGCAACGGCATTGCCGGCTTGAGCGGCATCGGCGCAGGTATCTATGCTTTCCTGAACCGTCTGCTCATCCCCACCGGCCTGCACCACGCTTTGAACAACGTGTTCTGGTTTGACACCATCGGCCTGGGCGACCTGAAACACTTCTGGGCTGGCGAGACCAGTGCTGACGTGGGCTGGGACCTTGGCATGTACATGTCCGGCTTCTTCCCCTGCATGATGTTCGGTATCCCCGGCGCTGCTCTGGCTATGGTCAAGACCGCCAAGAACAAGAAGGCTGCTATCGGCCTGGTTCTGTCCGCTGCAATCTGCGCCTTCGTCTGCGGCGTTACCGAGCCCTTCGAGTTCGGCTTCATGTTCCTGTGCTTCCCCCTGTACGTTGTGTACGCTGCTCTGTACGGCATCTTCACCATCATCACCTACTACTCCGGTTTCCGTGCCGGCTTCTGCTTCTCTGCAGGTGCTACCGACCTGGTGTTCTCTGCTTCCCTGCCCGCAGCTGCCAAGACCTGGATGATCATTCCTCTGGGCATCGCAGCCTTCGTGGTGTTCTACGCAGTGTTCTACTTTGCCATCACCAAGTTCGACCTGAAGACCCCCGGCCGTGAGGACGAGGACGAAGAGGCCGAGAAGAAGGTCGTTCTGGCAAACAACAACTATACCGAAGTCGCTTCCGCTGTTCTGGCTGCTGTCGGCGGCAAGGAGAACGTGAAGGAAGTTGGCTACTGTGCAACCCGCCTGCGCTTTGAGGTGCTCGACAACGCTAAGGTTGACGAGAAGGCTGTCAAGGCTGCCGGTGCTGCCGGTGTCATCCGTCCCAGCAAGAACGCTTGCCAGGTCATCATCGGCACCAAGGTCCAGTTCGTGTACGACGAGCTGAAGAAGATGCTGTAACTGGCACTTCGGTAAAACAAAACAGGCGCGGAGGGCTGGTTGCCTCCGCATGACACCGCCGGGGGCGGGCGCAGAAAGCGCCCGTTCCCGGCGGCTTTTTTGTTCACACAAACTGCTTTTCTTCCAAAATGGAACGTGCTATACTGAAAAAAACGCGCTGCCCGCTCCGGCCGCTGTGCACCGGTGGAAGCGGGCGGGCCGCTGACGAAAAACGAGGTGTTTTGTATGATCCTTCAGAATGCACTGGTTTATACGCCGCGCCACACCTTTGAGCGCGGTACGCTGTTCATCCGCAACGGGCGCATCGTGCCCTTTGCCGCCCCGGAAGCGGGCGAAGAGGTGATCGACGCCGAGGGCTTGTATGCCCTGCCGGGTCTGGTGGACATCCACTTCCACGGGGCCATGGGCAAGGACTTCTGCGACGGCACCGAGGAGGCCATCCAGACGCTGGCAGATTTTGAGGCCAGCAAGGGCGTGTTGGCCATCTGCCCCGCTACCATGACCTACCCGGAAGAGTTTTTGAACCATGTGATGGACGCCGCCGCCGCCCACAAAAACGGCAAGGGCGCAGATCTGGTGGGCATCAACATGGAAGGCCCCTTCATCAGCCCCAAGAAGGTGGGTGCCCAGAACCCGGAGTATGTGCAGGGTGCTGACGCGGGGATGTTCCGCCGCCTGCAGAAGCGTGCGGGCGGCCTGATCAAGCTGGTGGACGTGGCCCCCGAAGAGCCGGGCAACCTGGATTTCATCAAGGAATGCCACAATGAGGTGCGCATCTCCATTGCCCACACCTGCACCGACTACGATACCGCCGTGCAGGCCTTTGAGGCCGGTGCCACCCACATGACCCACCTGTACAACGCCATGCCCGGCATCACCCACCGTGCCCCCGGCCCCATCATTGCGGCACTGGAGCACGGCGCAGAGGTGGAGCTCATCACCGACAACGTGCACATCCACCCGGCCATGGTGCGGTTCACCTTCAACACCTTCGGGGCCGACCATGTGTGCCTGATCGCCGACAGCATGATGGCCTGCGGCCTGCCGGACGGCCAGTACAGTCTGGGCGGACAGGCTGTCACGGTCAAGGGCCCGCGCGCTACCCTGACCGAGCAGCCCGGTACCATTGCCGGCAGCAATACCTGCCTGTACGACTGCATGAAGCGTGCCGTGCTGGAGATGAACGTGCCGCTGGAGAGCGCCGTGCGCGCCGCCAGCGAGAACCCGGCCCGGAGCATCGGTGTGGACAACGACTACGGCAGCCTGGCCGCCGGCCGTTACGGCAACGTGATCCTGGCCGATAAGGAACTGAACATCAAGGCCGTGATCCAGAAAGGGACCCGCATCGTATGAACAAGACCTTTACCTGGCGGCTGCTGACCCCCGGCGAGCTGACCGACGTGTATCTGCAGGAAATGCGCCGCGACTTTCCCGCCGGGGAGCTCAAGCCGCTGAGTATGATCCTGACCAGCGAGGCCGAGGGCCTTGCCCACACCTGGGGCGTGTTTGACGGGGAGACGCTGGCCGCCTACCTGCTCATGGTGCGCCCGGAGGGCAGTGCCATCAGCCAGCTGGACTATTTTGCCGTGGTGCCCGCCTACCGCGCGGGCGGCCTTGGCGCAAAGCTGCTGGCGGCCCTGCCGGAGTACGAAGCCGGGGCACAGGCCATCATCATTGAGGCCGAAATGCCCGAAAAGGCTGAGGACGAGGCCATGGCCGTGCGCCGCCTGGGCTTTTACGCCCGGTGCGGTGCCCGCGACACCGGCTACTATGAGCACCTGTTTGACGCGTGGTTCCGCATCCTGGTGCTGCCCTGCTCCGATGCGCCGGAGCTGAGCGACAAGGACGCGCTGGACGCCCTGGTGAGCTGCTACAAACGCACCATCAGCGAGAGTCAGTGGCGCAAGTATGTGCAGTTCTACGCCCCGGACGGGAGCCTGCGCCTGTAAGGGAGACCCCGGCGCAGGGATGTAAAGGTAAAACAACAATTGCTGAAAAGGAGGTTTTTCTTATGACAACAAAAATGACTCGGCGCACATTTCTGAAGGGGCTGCGGCTGCTGCGGCAGCAGTGTCCCTGTCTGGCCTGCTGACCGGTTGCGGCGGCGGCCAGCTGGCAGACAATGAGGTCCAGATCGGCCCCTTCATCGTAAAGGTGTATGGCCTGGATGTGGACCTGGGCACCGCCTCCGGCAACGACAAGGGTGCCATCACCGGAAAGGTGAAGCTGCGTTATGATGCAGGCGGCAGCAGCTGGCAGGGCGGCAGCTACAACAACATGTTTAAGGCTGTGGTCGTTGACGCGAACCTGACCCAGGTGGCCCCCACCGGACCGTTCTTTGTTTCGGATGCGCTGGTGGGCAAGCCCTTTGCCACAGAGGAAAAGGACCTGAAGCTGAGCTTCCCCACCGATGAAGCTCGGCAGAATTTCCTGGACGGCAAGCCTGCCGTAATGACCATTACCATCAACAACATAACGGGTGTGCTGTTCCTGATGAAACGAGACGACAACAGTTTTGTTGCCACCCGGGTCGGCTGATCGGATCAAGAACCCTTTGCCCCGGGCACTCTGGAAAGAGTGCCCGGGGCTTTTTGCCGTTCTGCCCAGGGGCAGAAGGATGGTTTTGGGCAGTTTTTCCGGCAATGTAAAGAAATGTGCCACGGTTTTCACCGTCAGTTTACAAGCTCCTTGCAAAAGCCAGGCCCGGCCCCCAAAGTTTTACCTGCATTTTGCCCGTGTATGGTCGCAGCCTCCGGCGGGAATGCGCTACAATAAGGCCGTTCCCAAAGAAGCACAATAAGAGACGCCGGGCGGGTGCCCGGCCCGATCTGGAGGAAAATATTATGAAAAAGATCACGCGTCGTTCGTTCCTGGCTGTCTGCGGCACCGTGGCAGCCGCTGCTGCCCTCACCGCCTGCGGCGGTTCCGCTTCTTCTGCTGCGGCATCCACCGCTTCTTCCGCTGCCGGGAGCACTGCTGCCGGCACCCTGAGCGGCAATGTGGCCACCGGCGGTTCCACTTCCATGAAGAACGTCATCGCTGCCCTGACCGAAGGCTTTGCCGAGGTGGAGCCGGGCGTTACCGTCAGCTATGACCCCACCGGTTCCGGCGCAGGCATCACCGGTGCCACCGACAAGACCCTGGACATCGGCCTGTCCTCCCGTGCCCTGAAGGACGACGAGAAGAACGATGTGGACGGCACCACCGTGGCATTGGACGGCATCGCCATCATCGTGAATAAGGACAGCAAGGTGGCGGACCTGACCGTGGACCAGCTCAAGCAGATGTTCACCGGCGAGATCACCAACTGGTCTGAGGTCGGCGGTGACGACGGCGAGATCGTGCTGATTGGCCGTGAGGCCGGTTCCGGCACCCGCGACGGCTTCGAGAGCATCGTGGACGTGAAGGACAGCTGCAAGTACGCACAGGAGCTGACCGCTACCGGCGCTGTCATCAGCGCTGTGGAGGCCAACCCTCTGGCTGTCGGCTACGCTTCCCTGTCCGCTGTGGGCGACACCGTTGCCATGGTCACCGTGGAGAGTGTGGAGTGCAGCGAGGACACCGTGAAGGACGGCAGCTACAAGATCCAGCGTCCCTTCGTGTTCGTCACCAACAAGAGCGCGGCCCTGTCGGAGCAGGCACAGGCCTTCATGGACTTTGCCGCCAGCAAGGACGCTGCCGACCTCATCCGCACCGCAGGCGCTGTGCCCGTGAACGAGTAAAAGACGCTCAGAGCCAGTTTGGCTGGGAGTTCCCCCGCGAAATTCGGGGCTTCCAGCTCCCGCCCTATTGCCTACGGCAACAGGGTCCCACCCTCGGATCATTCGCTGGTGAAACTCCCGGCCGAACTGACCCGGTAAACAGGATGGGGACAATGATAAAATTAGCCCACCGCGTTGGCCTGCCGTTTCTGCGAGCCGGCGCGGCTTTTTCAAAGGATTCTAATATGAACAAAAAATCCTCGATTCTCCGCAGGGTGCAGCTGCCCCGCACCCCTGCCGACTGGCTGGAAGCGATGATGAATTTCATCTTCTTCCTGTGCGGCATGCTGGCGGTGGGCTGCGTGGTGCTCATCACGGTGTACATGGTCCTCTCCGGCGTGCCGGCCATCCACAAGATCGGCCTGTTCCGGTTCCTGCTGGGCACCGAGTGGGCCTCCACCGCCGCCGACCCGAAGTTCGGCATCCTGCCCTTTGTCCTGTCCAGTGTGTACGGCACGCTGGGTGCCACCCTCATCGGTGTGCCCATCGGCCTGCTGACGGCGGTGTTCCTGTCCAAGGCGGCCGGCCCGAAGGTGCGCACGGTGGTGGTCACGGCCATTGAGCTGCTGAGCGGCATCCCCAGCGTGGTGTTCGGCCTGCTGGGCATGCAGGTGCTGGTGCCCGCCGTGGCAAAGACCTTCGGCAAGGCTTCCGGTGCCTGCCTGCTGAGCGCTATCGTGGTGCTTTCCATCATGATTTTGCCCAGCATCGTGTCCGTGTCGGTCACGGCACTGAACGCCGTGCCGCCGGAGTATGAGCAGGGCAGTCTGGCACTGGGTGCCACCGACACCGAAACATGGTTCAAAATCAGCATTCCGGCAGCCAAAAGCGGCATTGCCGCAGGCATTGTGCTGGGCATCGGCCGTGCCATCGGCGAGGCCATGGCGGTGATGATGGTGGCAGGCAACAGCCCCAACATGCCGGACAGTCCCTTCCGCAGCGTCACCTTCCTGACCACCGCCATCGCCAAGGAGATGAGCTATGCCGGCGGTCTGCAGCGGCAGGCGCTGTTCAGCATCGCGCTGGTGCTGTTCGTCTTTATCATGATCATCAATGTTGTGCTGAACGTTGTGCTGAAGGGAGGCGACCGCGATGCATAAGGGCCTTTCGCCTTCCCGTCAGATGTGGAACCGGGTCATGACCGCACTGGTCTGGGCCAGCGCCGTTCTGGTGATGGTTCTGGTGGCCGGTATCATCGGCATGGTGCTGGTGCGGGGCATCCCCCACATCAGCTGGAAGTTCCTTTCCACCACCGCCAGTGTGCTGAAAAAGACCGACGGCATCCTGCCTGCCATCCTCAACACACTGTATGTCATCGTGCTGACATTACTGATCGTACTGCCGCTGGGCGTGGGCGCGGCGGTCTACCTGACCGAGTATGCCTCCAACCGGCGGCTCATCGAGGTCATCGAGTTCACCAACGAAACGCTGGCGGGCATCCCCAGCATCATCTACGGTCTGGTGGGCATGCTGGTGTTCAGTCAGGCGCTGGGCTTCCAGACCTGTCTGCTGTCCGGTTCACTCACGCTGGTGGTCATGAACCTGCCCACCATCATCCGCACCACGCAGGAATCCCTCAAGACGGTGCCGCAGGGCTACCGGGAGGGCGCCATGGGCTTGGGTGCAGGCAAGTGGCACATCATCCGCACCATCGTGCTGCCCTGCAGCATCGACGGCATCGTGACCGGCTGCATTCTGGCTGTGGGCCGCATCGTGGGCGAAAGTGCCGCCCTGCTCTTCACCGCCGGTGCCGCAGAGGTCATTGCCAAGAGCGTGGCCAAAGCCTACACCTCCAACGGTGCCACCCTGTCGGTGCTGCTGTACCTGCGTGCCTTTGAGGACGGCGATTTTGCTTCCGCATGGGGCATCGGTGCGGTGCTGCTGGTGCTGGTGCTGGCCATCAACCTTGCGGCGCGGCTGGCAAAGACTAAGTTGAAACAGAAACAGTAAAATTTGATTTTACTGCTCAAAATGGCCTCCGCATTCGCTCTGGCCATGAATAGCGGAAAAATTATTTTTAATTTCGTAGATTTGAAAAATCTGCGGATTTTTCAAATCTACCTTTTCACGGGAAGGGCCGAAACAGTAAACTTCCTGTTGAAATTCAACAATGAGGTATTCTATGGAAAACACGAATGTGCCGGTGATATCGGCAAAAGACCTGAACCTCTGGTACGGCGACTTCAAGGCGCTGAAAGGCATTTCGCTGGACGTGGGCGAGCGGGAGATCACCGCTCTCATCGGCCCTTCCGGCTGCGGCAAGTCCACCTTTTTAAAGACCCTCAACCGCATGAACGACCTTGTGCCGAATGTGCGCATCGAGGGCGATGTGCGGCTGAAGGGCGAGGACATCTTTGCCCGGGAAATGCAGCTCACCGACCTGCGCCGCCGGGTGGGCATGGTGTTCCAGAAGGCCAATCCCTTCCCCATGAGCATTTACGACAATATCACCTACGGCCCCAAGCTGCACGGCGTACGCAATAAGGCTGAGCTGGACGAGCTGGTGGAAAGCAGCCTGCGGGGCGCGGCCCTGTGGGACGAGGTGAAGGATCGCCTGAAAAAGAGCGCGCTGGGCCTTTCCGGCGGCCAGCAGCAGCGTCTGTGCATCGCACGCGCACTGGCGGTGAAGCCCGAAGTGCTGCTGATGGACGAGCCCACCAGTGCTCTGGACCCCGGCTCCACCATGAAGGTGGAGGAGCTGATGAGTGAGCTGAAGAAGAACTACACGGTGGTCATCGTTACCCACAACATGCAGCAGGCGGCCCGTATCAGTGACCGCACCGCCTTCTTCCTGCTGGGCGAGCTGGTGGAAGTGGGCCCCACGGCGCAGATCTTCAGCGCACCGCAGGATAAACGCACCGAGGACTACATTTCCGGTCGGTTCGGTTAAAGGAGGAAACAGCTATGAGTATCCGTAAACAGTACGACACCGATCTGGAATCGCTGAAAAATTCGCTGACCGAAATGGGCCGCAACTCTGCCGATGCCGTGGAGAACGCTCTGGAAGCGCTCTGCGTTGCTGATGCCGATGCGGCTGCGGCCATCGTGAAGGAGGATGCCCGCATCAACAATATGGAGCGGGATATCGAGCACCGCTGCATGACGTTGCTGCTGCGTCAGCAGCCGGTGGCAGGCGATCTGCGCCGCATCTCCACTGCCATGAAGGTGGTCACGGATATTGAGCGCATCGGCGACCATGCCGCCGACATCGCCGAGATCATCCCCCACCTTGTCACCGTCCGCAAAGAGGGCGACCCGGCGGTAAGTCAGGCCATTGCCATGGGCAAAAAGGCCCACCAGATGATCCTGGATGCCCTCGATGCCCTGACGGCAGAGGACGAAAATGCCGCCCGCAGGGTGATCGCCGCAGACGACGCGGTGGATTACGACTTCAATGCCATCAAGCATCAGCTGGCGCAGGAGATCGCCGAAGACCCCGGCAAGGTGGACGCAGCGCTGGACCTGCTGATGGTCATTAAGTATCTGGAGCGCATCGGCGACCACGCCGTGAATGTGGCCGAGTGGGTGCAGTTCGTGCGCACCGGCCGCTATAAGGACGAGAGCATGTTCTGAGCATTTCCCTTCCTCATTTTTGAGGGTTCGTGTTTTCTTTATTTCTCCTGAAAAAGGCCGTTTCTGCCCGGTGTGGAAGCGGTCTTTTTCTGCAGGACGAAAATTGACTAAAAATTTTTTAGCTTTCTGCAATATTCCGGTGCGTCGGTTCGTATCTGAGGTGTAGGGCGGCAGGAGCCGCCATTCCCTGTGCGGCGGGCGTCCGACATCCCCCAGTCCCCGCCCGCCGCACCCTTTACGGAGGAAACGCAGATGACACAGACGAATCCTATCCTGCCGGAAGTCAGGGCCGGAACGGTCAGCCGCGAAGCACTGGTGCAGGCGGCACTCAAAGAGATCACCCAGAATTACCGCGAAGCAAGCCTTTCCAACGTGGCACGGGAGTACGGCGTTTCGCTGGCATATGTCAGCGAGTGCGTGCGTGCCCAGACCGGACGCACCTATAAGGAATTGCTGCAAAAGCACCGTATGGAGACCGCTGCCCGCATGCTGCGCCGCAGCGACATGAACATCCAGCAGATCATTTCTCTGGTGGGCTACGAGAACACCAGCTATTTCTACCGCCTGTTCCACGAGCGGTATGGTCTCAGCCCGCGGGAATACCGGCTGGTGCGCACCGGCCATGGCCGCGCCAGCGCATAAGGTACTTGCTCTAAAAGCAGGGACTGCTGCACATCGTTTTAGCCGAAAGTGCAGCAGCCCCTGCTTTTTGCCGTTTTGGAGCATTTTAAGGTACTTTGGTGCGGGAACTGGATTTTTATGGTAATTTGTAGTACAATAAGAACAATTCTCAAAGTGCTGTGCCGGACCGAGCGCAGCGCAGAAAAGACGAGGTGGAATGAATGTTTCGTGGAGCAGTGAGAGGGGATCTGCCCCAGATCCTGAAGATCTACGCCCATGCACGTGCAGTCATGAAGGCATCCGGCAACCCGACCCAGTGGGGGGATAATTTCCCGCCGCAGGAACTGCTGGAGGAGGATATCGACTCGAACCGGTTGTTCCTCTATGTGGTCAACGGCCAGATCGAGGCCGTATTTGCATTTATTCTGGGGGCGGACCCCACCTACGCCGCCATTGAGGACGGCCAGTGGCTGGACGATACCCTGCCCTATGGCACGGTGCACCGTCTGGCATCGGCCGGAAAGCACAAGGGCGTGGCATCGGCCGTGCTGGACTGGAGCATGGAGCACTGCCAGAGCCTGCGTGCCGATACCCACGCCGACAACAAGATCATGCAGCATCTGCTGGAAAAGAACGGCTTTACCCGCTGCGGTGTCATCCATGTGGCAGACGGCTCGCCCCGCTTTGCCTACCAGAAGCTTGCCCCCACCCAGCCGCTGGGTTGAAAATAGAATACACCCCCAAAGAGCCCCGGTCTGCGGATGCAGAGCCTGCCATGCAGGACTGCGCACGCAGGCTTTTTTGTTTGCCCCTGCTCGCTCCGCCCTGCGCCGCTCGACGGTGACGGAGAGAACGAAGCCGCGAATGGCCAAACCTGTCCTCGCTACAAATACAGATCAACGGAAAACCCCCATGGGCGCCGACCTGAATGCAAATTTGTGAACGAAAAATGTCTGAAAACGCTTTCATTTCTCTGCCGTATGTGCTATAATAACACCCGTCCTTGTGTAAGAGACAGGAAGCTGTGCGCCATTGGCGTACAATAGGAAAGAGGAGTGTCTATATGAAAACGTTGAACAAGGCAGTTGCCCGCTACAACGGCATCAGCCTGATCATTCGCATTCTGATCGGCCTGATCATCGGTGCGGTGCTGGCTCTGGTGGCCCCCGGTGCAGGCTGGGTGGGTGAACTGGGCAACCTGTTCGTTGGCGCGCTGAAGGGCATCGCCCCGGTGCTGGTGTTCGTGATTGTGGCAAGTGCTCTGGCACAGGGCTCTTCCAAGCTGGACCGCCGCTTCGGCACGGTCATCTGGCTGTACATGCTCACCACCTTTCTGGCTGCGGCCATCGCAGTGGCGACCAGCTTTATGTTCCCGGTCACGGTCGTGCTGGCAGACGCTGCCCAGTCGGACGTGGTGCCGCAGGGTCTGGGCGAAGTGATGGGCACTCTGCTCACCAACTTTGTGGCAAACCCCGTCAGTGCCATCATGAGCGGCAACTACATCGGCATCCTGTTCTGGGCCTGCATGTTCGGCGTGGCCATGAAGAAGATCGGCTCTGACACCACCAAGACCTTTATGGCAAACACCGCCGATGCGGTCTCTCAGATCGTGCGCTGGATCATCAATCTGGCACCCTTCGGCATCATGGGTCTGGTCTACACCAATGTTTCCGGCAACGGCCTTGCCATCTTTACCCAGTACGGCAAGCTGCTGGCTCTGCTGGTGGGCACCATGCTGTTCATGGCCCTCATCGTCTCCCCCTTCATCATGTTTATCTATCTGGGCTGCAACCCCTATCCGCTGGTATTCCGCTGCCTGCGTGAGTCCGGCCTGACCGCCTTCTTCACCCGCAGCTCCGCCGCCAACATCCCCGTGAACATGGCCCTGTGCGAAAAGCTGGGTCTGGACAAGGATATGTACTCCGTCTCCATCCCGCTGGGCGCCACCATCAACATGGACGGTGCCGCCATCACCATCACCATCATGACGCTGGCCGCTGCTAACACCTTGGGCATTCAGGTGTCTCTGCCTGCAGCCATCGTACTGAGCGCTATGAGCGCTCTGGGTGCCTGCGGCGCTTCCGGCGTGGCCGGCGGTTCCCTGCTGCTGATCCCCATGGCCTGCTCCCTGTTCGGCATCTCCAACGATGTCGCCATGCAGATGGTGGGTGTCGGCTTCATCATCGGCGTGGTGCAGGACTCTGTGGAGACTGCCCTGAACTCTGCCGGTGACGTGGAGTTCGCTGCTACGGCAGAGTACCATCAGTGGCGCAAGCAGGGCAAGCCCCTGCCGGAGTTTTTAACTGGTAAGAAGAACTGAAAAATTTAAAAATATAGAAAAGGGCTGTTGTCAAACTCCTTCCGACATCGCTTACGCGATGCCACCTTCCTCAATGAGGGAGGCTTCACAGCTTACCGTCATGTCAGGCTCCCTCCGTGAGGGAGCTGGCGCGGCGAAGCCGTGACTGAGGGAGTTCTTGGCAACAGCCCCTTCGCTTTTTACGGGAAAAGATGTAACGGGCAGCAGGGCGTTTTCATTACGCCCCCTCCCGTGAAAAAACAGAAGAGCAGCGGCCGCAGCCGCTGCTCTTCTG
>OHAN01001694.1_pt1 | contig 16917 bp, 11 predicted proteins | sample 1577121 | NCBI WGS metagenome assembly OHAN01 (sample SAMEA3541554, study PRJEB24748) | human gut metagenome | biome: human gut; feature: human-associated habitat; material: faeces | place: China | collected 2012 | reverse complement strand
TGAATCGGTTGAAAGAGCCTTTGAACAGATCGCCGGCAACCTGTGATTTTCGACGCATGAAGCGGAATTGCTTACGCCGAAACTTACGCCAAAACTTACGCCAATCACCCGGTAAGTGGCGTAGATTTGCGTAGAAAAGCGTGGATCGTGCAAAAACGGAGAATCTGGAAAAATCGGCTTGTGGCCTTGATAATTCTACAAAAGTCTACGTTTCCCGATATTCGTGATTCGGCTCCAAAAGTGTGGTTTGGAAGGGCGGCATGTACTAAGCCAAAACCGCCGCTCCCAAGAATCCCAATTTATAAAAAGAACGCAGGCAGAACTTTTCGCAAAGGCGAAGGCTCTGCCTGCTTTTTTGCACCCCTGCCGCACTTTTCTCTTCGCCGCAAATGTGCTACAATAGCCTTAGCATAAGGAAAAGGGGAACGCGCATGGCCAGAAACAGGCAGAACCTGAACATCATCTACATCTCGGACCGAATGCGGGAGACGCTGCGGCCCATAGCGTCCTGTGCGCTCACGGCGGTGGTGGCCCCCATGGGCTACGGTAAAACGACGGCGGTGCGCTGGTTCTTGGCAGAGCAGGCCAAGGCGGGGGCCGTGGTGCTGCAAGCCAGCATCTACTCAGATAACCGCTCCATCTTCTGGAAAAGCGTGCAGAAGGCCTTTGCCGCCGCCGGGCTGACGGTGCTGGAGGGCTACGACTGCCCCGCTGACGCCAGCGGCGCGGCTTTGCTGCTGGAGGACCTGTGTGCCGCGCTGGGCGGCAAAACGCCCTACTATCTTTTTCTGGACGATTTCCACCTGCTGGGGGACGAGCGGGTGGCGCAGTTTTTGTGTCGGCTGGCCTACCGCCTGCCCGAGAACGTCCACCTTATCGTGGCCAGCCGCAACCGCTTTCTGCCCGGGGAGCAGGTGGTGCGGCTGGGGCGGCGGCTCCACCACATCGAGGCCGACGGCCTCCGCCTGAACCGGGAGGAGCTGCTGGCCTACACCCACCGCTGCGGCGTGGAGATCACCGCCGCCCAGGCCGAGAGCCTGCTGCGCTCCTGCGAGGGGTGGTTCTCCGCCGTCTACCTGAACCTCCATGCCCTGGCCGAGCGGGGGAGCCTGCTGCAGCCGGGGTCGGACATCTACGCCATGTTCACCGCCGCCATGCTGGAGTCCCTGCCCGAGAAGACCCGGGGCTTCCTCGCTGTGATGGGGCTGGCCGATGAGTTCACGGTGGAGATGGCCCGGGCTGTTACCGCCCTGCCCGACGCGGAGGAGGTGCTGCGGGCCCTCACCCAGCAAAACGCCTTTGTCACCCGCCTGCCGGACGGGGTGAGCTTCCGCTTCCACCACATGATGAAAGAGTGCGCCGAGCGGCTCTTTGCCCAGCTGCCCGCCGCCCGGCAAACGGATGTCTGGCAGCGGTATGGCCGCTGGTATGCCCAAAAAGCCCAGTACCTCCACGCTTTGCAGGCCTTTGAGCACTGCGGCGACCGCGACGCAGCCCTTGCCGTCATCGAGGCGGACGCGGGGGATCTGCTTGCCTCCCTCAGCCCCGCCGAGCTGCTGCAGCGGCTGGACCGCTGCCCGGTGGAAGCGCTGCAGCGCCACCCGCTGGCCATTCTGGTGCTGATGCGCCGGATGTTCACCTGGCAGCAGATCCCCAAAATGATGGAGCTGAAAGCCCTGCTGGAAGCCGCCGTGGCCCAACACCCCGAGTGGCCCGCCGCCGAGCGGGGCAACCTGCTGGGGGAGTGCGACCTCATCCAGAGCTTCTTGTTCTACAACGACATCACCCAGATGAGCCGCCTCCACCGCAGCGCCAGCCGCCAGATGAGCCGCCCCGCCGTCACCCTGCGCAACAGCGGCAGCTGGACCTTCGGCTCCCCCTCGGTGCTGATGATGTACTACCGCGCCCCCGGGGAGTTGGGCAAAGAACTGGCCGAAATGTACGAGTGTATGCCCCATTACTATAAAATCACCAACGGCCACGGCCAGGGGGCCGAGCTTCTGATGGACGCGGAGGCCGCCTACCTGCAGGGGGCGTGGGAGAAAGCCGCCGTGCTGCTGGAGCGGGCCCGGGCCGACGCCGCCGGGCAGGAAAACATGACCCTCTGCTGCGACTTTTTGGCCCTGCGGCTGGCCCTGTGCGGCAAGGGGAAAGAGGGGTACGATTTTGCCGCCAAGCGCGCCGCCCTGCTGCAAAAGCACGACGGGGTGCAGGTGCATCTGCTGGAGAGCATCGCCGCCTATTTCTATGCCTTGCAGGGCAGGCCGGAGCAGGCCCCGGAGCTGTTCCGGGAGCACAAGCTGGCCGAGGTGAGCTTCTTTGGGCCCTGCCGCCCCATGATGTCCCTCATCGAGCAGCAGGTCTGGCTGGCGCAGGGGGAGTACGTGAAGGTGATCGCCCACAGCGAGGGCCTGCTGCGCCGGTGCGAGGCCATGCACTACGGTCTGGTGGGCCTGCAGGCCCGCATCCAGCTGGCGGCGGCGCAGCTGCGCTTTGGCCAGCGGGCCGAGGCCCGGGCCGCGCTGGCAGCGGCTTTGCTGGACGCTGTGCAGGACGATTTCTGGGTGCTCTTTGTGGAGCAGTATCCCGCTCTGACCCCCCTGCTGGAAGGGGAGGACTGGGCCGCCTGCGAGCCGCGTCTGGGGCCCTTCGTGGCCCGCATCCTGCCCGCAGGCCGGGCCTTTGCCGCCCGGCTGGGCCTGCCCGCCCCCGCGCCGGAGCTGCCCCTGACCGACCGCGACCGGGAGCTGGCCCGTCTGGTGGCCGGGCGGTGCACCAACAAGGAGATCGCTGCCGCCCTCTACCTCTCCGAGGGCACGGTGAAGCAGTACATCAACCAGCTGTACGCAAAGCTGGATATGGGCGGCGACCCCCGCACCCGCCGCGCCCGCCTGGCCGAGTGGTACCAGAAAAACGCCCCCCGGAATTAACCAAAAACTAACCCCGGGTTAATAGCAAAAACCAAAGCTCCACGGTATCCTAAAAGTGAACCGTGGAGCTTTTTTCCTGCAACAAAATTGGTAGAAAAAGGGAGGCTTTTGCAATGAAACGAAGATGGAAGAAATTCCTCGCCGGGGTGCTTTCCGCAGCCCTCGCGCTGAACCTCGCGGCCCCGCTGGCACTGGCGGGCAGCCCGACGATCGGAGCAGCTTGCAGGGTGACAAGTGTGTTTCTGTATCCGAAGTATGTCGGACGGGTCGATGATAATGAGAGGGTGCCGTACATTCAGGGTGAGGTATCCTATGACCATGGCCTTTTGACCTTTCACGGAGACGTGACGCTGGACACAACTTTGGACTCGGAGAATTACTCGCTGGTCAAAGCCCTCAGTGAAGAAAATCTGAGGCTGGTGGCAAACGGCAAAGTAACGGGCAGAACGAAAAGCAACGGCTTTGATGGAGCAAAGGAAATAGTAAGGGGAGAATACGATCTCACCAATACCGATGCGGGAAACCAGTCGAAAGGAATTTTAGGCGCTACAAACGATAAAACGACGATTGCTTCCGATACTAGAATCACGCTGAAGGGTTTCCAGACGGGCATCGGCTGGGGAAGCGTTCAGATCGATGGCAAGGTGAAGATCACAAATGCAGAATGCGGCATCGCCAATTTCACTACCATGAACCATGGCAGCGAGCTGGTGATCCATGCGCAGCAGTACATCGGGGAACAGGGTCATCTGACCTACAACGGCGGCCACCTGCTCCTGAATGTGACGACTATCGGTATGGACTTCGGCCTGAGTAGGCTGGGCATCGGAGAGAACGTAAGCAGGTTCTGGTATCGCACCGACGATGACGCGGGTTATACGGAAATCGACACCAGCGTGCAGGAAAAACTTGACAGCTTTTTTGAAGTCAAAGAGACAAACCACGCCTATCTGGAACTGACGGATGTGGACCCGGACCAGCAGGAAAGCGAAACCTACGACCTCTGGGTGGCAGGCACGCAGGTAACGGAAACCAACCAGAACGACGTGCTGGGCAACGGCACCGTGTCCTATGACCCGGCTGCCCACACCCTGACGCTGAAACAGGCCGACCTCACGCTGAGCGGGGATGCTGAGGAGGGCATTTACTGCTGCATCCAGTCCGAATTGGCAGATATGCTGACCATTACCGGCACCGCCACCCTTTCCGATGCCGATGGAATCCTTACGGAAGGCCCGCTGACGCTGAATAACGCAACCCTCACCCTTACGGGCAATATCGATGGCGACATTGGTGAGGACGCGATCCGGGCAGGCCGCTCTGACGAGGACATCACCATCGAAAACAGCACCGTGACCATTGCAGGCACGAACTCGGAAGGCAACTTCTTCCAGTTTGGCATTCGGTGCGGCAAGCTCACCGTGGCGAACAGCACGCTGGATGTGAAAGCCGGCGGCTCGGCCATCGTGGCAGCAGACGAGATGGAAGTTTCCGGCGCAGGCACCGTCATCACGGCGGAAACGGATGCATCGGAGGAACAGGATTATTATGCCCTCGAACTGGGACGCCTGATCATGTCTCACGGCCTTGATCTGGTGGAAGGCAAAATGAACGAGAGCAAGAAGGCGAAGATCGCCCAGCCGGAGCAGGCCCCCACGGACTTTAAGGTCTACTGGGTCGTCCATCCGGGGGACGAACCGGTGAATGGAGGAATGCAGTTCCCCGGTGCGATCACCGGCAGCGAGGAGGAAGCCCGCCTCTTTGAGGGCTGGTTCCTCGAAGACGGCACCCGTTTGGAGGATAGCCCCTACTACATGGGCCCGGGCGCGAACCATGTGGGCAACCTCGACCGGGACGTGACCTTCTATGGCCATTGGCGCACCGCCGAGAGCGGCGAGGGCAGCCCAGATGGCGGAGACGGCTTCGGCACCCTTCTGGCGGTCGGCGCAGTCGTGGGCGTGGCGGGCGTCGTGGCCTATCAGGTGGGCACGGAGCTCATCCTTGACCAGCTCCTGCCTGCAGGGGTGGCCGTGCCCCATACCCGCGCCGAGCTGGCAATGCTCCTCTGGAACACCGCAGGCCGCCCGGCCCCGGCCACTCTGCCCGCCTTTGCGGACGTAGCCGACCCGGAGCTGGCCCAAGCCGCCCAGTGGGCCATCGAGCAGGGCTACCTGAAAGCCCGCGCCGACGGCAGCTTTAAGCCGGACAAGGGCGTTGCCAAGTGGCGCGTCATCCGCGGCTACCGGGCAGTGACCGAACCATGACCGTGCAGGTAAAATAGCCCCACAGCACAAGGCCCCGCAGACTTTGAAAAAGGTCTGCGGGGCCGCTGTTTGTTTATGCGTGGCGTGCAGGGAAAGTTTGAGAAGGCGTACGGCAAACCTGTTCCGCGCATTACACCTCATGTGCTGCGACACACCTTCTGCACCAATGTTCAGCAGGCCGGGCTGGATGTAAAAAGCCTGCAATACCTGATGGGACACTCCAATGCCAGTGTGACGCTGGATGTCTACACGCACAGCAGCTTTGAATCGGTTGAAAGAGCCTTTGAACAGATCGCCGGCAACCTGTGATTTTCGACGCATGAAGCGGAATTGCTTACGCCGAAACTTACGCCAAAACTTACGCCAATCACCCGGTAAGTGGCGTAGATTTGCGTAGAAAAGCGTGGATCGTGCAAAAACGGAGAATCTGGAAAAATCGGCTTGTGGCCTTGATAATTCTACAAAAGTCTACGTTTCCCGATATTCGTGATTCGGCTCCAAAAGTGTGGTTTGGAAGGGCGGCATGTACTAAGCCGCAGCCTTTCCCAAAACGCGCATACTGTTTCAGTATCTGAGGCAGAGCTTCTTCGGAGGCTCTGCCTCTTTTGTGTACCGTCCCTCTTTTCTGCCCATACTACCGGGCAGGGAAGGGGGCTTTTTATGTCAGGCCGGAGAGTGCTTGCGCTGTACGGGGCGCTGCTGCTGGGGTTTGCGGCGGTGGTCTGCAGGTTGTACTGGCTCTGCTCGAACACGGAGTACGCCGTGCGGGCGGCGGCGCAGAGCGAAGCGGTCCTCCGCCTGCCTGCGGCGCGGGGAAACTTTTACGACTGCGGCGGTCTGCCGCTGACGGGGCTTTCCCAGAGCTGGCTGGCCCTCTGCTTCCCGGGTGAGGGCAGCTACACGCGGCTCTACCCCTATGCGGACGCCGACGGGCAGGCCAGGCTTTACCGGGAGCGGAATACTTCCCGACCCTTTCTGCTGGACGTGGTGCAGGATGTAAGTGGACTGGGCGTGCGGTGCTATGCCGTTCCCCGGCGGTACGCCGCTGCCCCGCTGGCAGAACAGCTCATCGGCTACCTGGACAGCGAGGGCCACGGCGCAGCGGGCCTTGAGGCTGCGCTGGACGATGTTCTTTACACCGGCGAGCGGGATACACTGCACTGTGCGGTCACAGCGCAGGGACGGCTGCAGCGGGGCAGTGAGCCGATTTTAGAAAAAGCAGACTCTGCCCCGCAGGGTGTGCGGCTGACCCTCTCCCGCAGCATCCAGAGGGCCGCAGAAGGGGTGGCGGCGGAGAGCATGGCCACCGGGTGCATCCTTATTATAGATGTAAGCAGCGGCAAGGTGCGGGCCTGCGTGAGCCTGCCGGGTTTTGATGCGGCCAATGTGGGCGAGAGTCTGACTGCCCCGGACAGCCCGCTTCTGAACCGTGCTTTTTCGGCCTATGCGGTGGGCTCGGTGTTCAAACCGGTGCTGGCCGCAGCGGCGCTGGAAGCCGGAGAAGGGGACTTCATCCGGGAGTGTCCCGGCTACGACGCCCTGAACGGTCAGGTCTACCGCTGTGCCGGAAGCGTACCTCACGGCCTCGTGGGGCTGGACGGTGCTCTGGAAAAGAGCTGCAACGGCTACTTTATCGAGCTGGGGCGGGAATTGGGGCCGGAGCATGTCCGGAAGATGGCGGCAGCGCTGGGCTTCGGGAAGGGACAGGACATTGCAGACGGCCTCCGGTCAGCTTCTGGCGTTCTGCCCGAAGCAGAGACACTCGAAAACGAGGGGCAGTTTGCCAACTTCTGCTTCGGACAGGGGGAGCTTCTGGCGACGCCTTTGCAGGTGGCCGGGATGCTGAACACCATTGCGGCGGGAGGCGTCTACCACACCCTGCTTTTCGTGGAGTGTACCGTGGACGAGACGACGGGCGAAGAGCTCATGCCGCTGGCACATAGCTCGTCCCGGCGGGTGTTCGCGGAGCAGACGGCGGAAAAGCTGCAAGAGCTGTTGGCGGGCGTCGTGGCAGAGGGAACGGGCCAGCAGGCCGCCCCCTCCGAGGGGACTGCCGCCGGAAAGACCGGCACCGCCCAGACCGGCCAGTTCCGGGATGGCGAAGAGCTGAAAAACCACTGGTTCGCCGGTTTTTACCCGGCAGAAAAGCCCCGCTGGACCATTGTGGTGATGCAGGATGCCCAGACAGAGCCGGAGGTGTCCAGCGCAGCCATCTTTGCCCGCCTGTGCGACGCACTGAGCGCCGGGGCGTGAATGGTTTTGCTTTTCTGCTTGCTTTTTTGGCCGAGGTATGTTACTATATACTTGTATTTGTATGTTTGTTATCCAAATTTAACAATAAAAGGAGCGTTTTCATCCATGGCAGTCATTGAAATCGTCGGCGGCGTCATTCTGCTCGTCGTCTCGGTGGTCATCTTTGCCCTCACCCTGATGCAGCACACCCACGGTCAGGGTCTGGCTGGTGTCATCAACGGCAGCGCTTACGGCGCAAACAACGCCCGTCTGACCCCTGCGGACCAGATGCTGGCAAAGGTGACCCGCATCGCCGGTATCATCTTCTTTGTGGTGGCCATCCTGGCCTGCGTGTTCGCAAGCCGTCTGGCCTGAGTATGCGCCCGCAGCCCCGTGATGAAAGCGGGGCTGTTTTTGTGTCTATATGTTGTTATAAAAGAGATAAGAGGGAAGAAGCCGCGCCCCGGTGGAGGGCGGGCTATGGTAGTTAAGGAGAAAGAAAATTTATGTCAATGCGCGATAAAATCGAACATGCCATCCAGAACCAGCCCTGCACCGTCAAAGAGCTGAAGCAGAAGTTCGGCGGCGAGCGCGGCGCAGACCGCAAGGTGATGGAAGCTCTGGACGAACTGGTGCGAGAGGCTGTCGTCTGCCAGCGTCAGGGCGTGTTCTTTACCGTCCGCTCCGGCCGTGCCGACAAGGCTCTGCTGTGCAAGGTGGTCAAGCTGGGCAAGAATTTTGCCTTCGTCATGCTGGAGGACGGCACCAGCGACATCTTCATCCCCGGCCGCTTCACCAAGGGCGCAATGCCCGGCGACGACGTGCTGGTGGAGAAATTCGAGCATCCCCGTGTGGAGGGCAGCGACGAGGGCGCTATCCTCGCCATCCTGACCGAGAAAAACGACCTGGTCGGCACTGTGCGCCGGGTCGAGGGCCGTCTGCGCTTCGTGCCGGACGACTGCCCGGCCATCACCATGCCTCTGGCCCGCGACTGCGAGGGCGGCGCAAAGGACGGCGACAAGGTAGCCGTCGAGATCCTGAACCGCGGCAACCGTCAGGAAGACCACCGCGTGGGCGTCGCCATGCGCTTCGGCAGCTCCGACGAGGCCAAGCGCTGCGCCAAGGCTCTGCTTTACGCAAAGGACATCCGCACCCGCTTCCCGGATAAAGTCCGGGATGAGGCCAAGAAGTTCGAGGGCGCAGAGGTCTCTGAGAAGGACTGCGAGGGCCGCATGGACCTGCGCGCCCTGCCCATCTTCACCATCGACAGTGCCGAGACCAAGGACATCGACGATGCCATCAGCCTGACCCGCACCTCTGACGGTGGCTTTGAGCTGGGCGTCCACATCGCAGACGTCTCCAACTACGTCAAGCCCGGCACCGAGCTGGACAACGAGGCGTTTAGCCGCGCAACCAGCGTCTATTATGCAGATCAGGTCGTTCCAATGCTGCCCAAGGCCCTGTCCAACGGCATCTGCAGCCTGAACGAGAACGAGCTGCGTCTGGCTTTCTCCTGCCTGATGCGTCTGGACAAGGAGGGTGGTCTGACGGATTACCGCTTTGTCAAGTCCATCATCCGCAGCCGCGTCAAGGGTGTCTACTCCGAGATCAACGCCCTGCTGGCCGGTACTGCCGACGCCGAGATCAAGGCAAAGTATGCCGACGTCATCGACCAGCTGCCCGCTATGAAGGAGCTGTACGGCCACCGCGCCCGCCTGCGCAAGGAGCGCGGCTGCATGGACATCGAGAGCGGCGAAGTCAAGCTCATCCTCGACGAGAATGGCCGTTGTATTGACGTCAAGAAGCGCACTTCCGGCGAGAGCGAGAGCATGATCGAGGAGTTCATGCTGCTGGCCAACCAGTGCGCTGCCCACTTTGCCCGCGTCAAGCAGATCCCCTTCATCTACCGTGTCCATGAGGAGCCCAACGCCGAGAAGCTGGAGCGTCTGCACGCTCTGCTGCAGGCCTGCGGCATCAATGACCACTTCGCCAAGGACGTTCCCACTCCCAAGGAGCTGAGCGCCATCCTCGAGGGTGTGCGCGGTACCCCCTATGAGCAGATCATCAACACCGGTATGCTCCGCTGCATGTCCAAGGCTCTCTACGAAGAGAAGCCCAAGGGCCACTACGGTCTGGTGCTGAAGGATTACGCCCACTTCACCAGCCCCATCCGCCGTTACCCCGACCTGGCCATCCATCGCATCATGACCGATATGCTCAAGGGTACCGAGAAGGAGACCATGATCCTCCGCTACACCGATTTCGCAGAGCGCGCCTCCAAGCAGTCCAGCGAGCGTGAGGTCATCGCCATGCAGATCGAGCGGAAGGCCGAGGACTGCTATAAGGCCGAGTATGCCCGCCGCCATCTGGGCGAGTGCTACGAGGGTACCATCTCCGGCGTGACCCAGCGTGGCCTCTTCATCGAGCTGGACAACGGCGTGGAGGGCTTTGTGCCTGCCTCCAGCCTGACTCCCTCCGGCACCAGCCTGACCGAGGGCGTCCGCCTGACTGACCCCGCTTCCGGCAAGACCTGGAGCCTCGGCGACAAGATGATGATCACCATCGTCCGCGCCGACGTCAATCTGGGCAAGATCGACTTTGAAGTGGCTCCCGCCGCCAAAGCCTGAGGAGGGGAGAGTATGAGCATCCGTCATGCACTGCCCGCTGACGTGGACACACTGGCCGACATTGAAGCTGCGTCCTACCCGTCCGCTGAGGGGGCGTCCCGGCAGAGCATCGCCGGGCGTGTGGCTGTCTACCCGGACTGTTTCTGGCTGCTGGACGAGGGCGGCGAGGTGAAAGCTTTCGTCAATGGCTTCGTCACCGATATGCCCGACCTCACCGATGAGATGTACGATGACCCCCATCTTCACACGCCGAAGGGTGCGTGGCAGATGATATTCAGCGTCGTCACCGCCCCGGCCCATCGGCACGAAGGCTGTGCTTCCCGTGTTCTGCGTCAGGTCTGCGCCGACGCGAAAGCCGCCGGGCGCAAGGGCATCGTGCTCACCTGCAAGGAACGGCTCATCGGCTTTTATGCGCAGTTCGGCTTCGTGGATGAGGGCGTTTCCGTCTCCACCCACGGCGATGTCGTCTGGCATCAGATGCGGCTGACATTCTGAGTCATCATAAAACTTTTTATCCGTCTCCGGTACGCCGGGGGCGGATTTTTTCTATGCAAACCTGTCTGTATGACAAAAATTGCGGCAGTTGGGCGGTTTTGTTTGTTGTAGGGCGGGAAGCGGCGGGGTATACTGATGCCAGAATCAAACAAACCGGAGCCGAACGTGCTGCCGGTACAGAACAAAATGGAGGTCACGTCTATGTATTATTCCAGTGGCAATTACGAAGCCTTTGCGAGGCCCCGCAAGCCCGAAGGCGTGGATCGCAAATCGGCTTATATCATCGGCAGCGGCCTGGCGGCCCTGACGGCAGCCTGCTATCTGGTGAGGGATGGCCAGATGAAGGGGGAGAGGGTACACGTTTTTGAAAAAGACCCCCTGCCCGGCGGTGCCTGCGACGGCTACAAGTACGACGTCGGCTATGTGATGCGGGGCGGCCGTGAGATGGACAACCACTTCGAGGTCATGTGGGATCTGCTCCGCTCCATCCCTTCGCTGGAAACGGAGGGAGCCAGTGTGCTGGACGAGTATTACTGGCTGAACAAGGCCGACCCCAACTATTCCCTCTGCCGCGCTACCGTGAACCGGGGCGAGGACGCCCACACCGACGGCAAGTTCGGCCTGTCGGATAAGGGAGCCATGGAGATCATGAAGCTCTTCTTCACCCCCGACGAGCAGCTTGAGGACAAAAAAATCACCGACTTTTTTGACGATGAGGTGCTCAACTCCAACTTCTGGCTCTACTGGCGCACCATGTTCGCCTTTGAGAACTGGCACAGCGCCCTCGAGATGAAGCTCTACCTCAAGCGGTATATCCACCACATCGGCGGTCTGCCCGATTTCACGGCCCTCCGCTTCACCCGGTATAACCAGTACGAGTCCATCATCCTGCCCATGGTCACCTACCTGAAAGACCACGGCGTCCAGTTCTACTACGACACAAAGGTGGTGGACGTCCAGTTCAGCCTCGAGCCGGGCAAAAAGCAGGCGGCGGGCATCACGGTAGACCACAAGGGCGAGGTGGAGACCATCGACCTCACCGAGGACGACCTGCTCTTTATCACCAACGGCGGCTGCGTGGAGAGCTGCACCGTCGGCGCACAGAACAAGGCCACGGGCTTCGATCCCACCATCAAGCCGGGCAACGGCTGGGACCTCTGGAAGCGCATCGCCGCGCTGGACGACTCCTTCGGCCACCCGGAAAAGTTCTGCAGCCAGCCGGAGCTGACCAACTGGGAAAGCGCCACCATCACGACGCTGGATGAGAAGATCCCCCAGTATATCCAGAAGATCTGCAAGCGTGACCCCTTCAGCGGCCGCACCGTCACCGGCGGCATCGTCACAGTGAAGGACTCTAAGTGGCTCATGAGCTGGACCCTGAACCGGCAGCAGCAGTTCCGGACACAGCCCAAAGACCAGCTCTGCGTCTGGGTGTACGGCCTGTTCAGCGATAAGCCCGGCGATTACGTCAAAAAGCCCATGCGGGACTGCACCGGCCGGGAGATCTGCATGGAGTGGCTCTACCATCTGGGCGTGCCGGTGGAGGACATCGCAGAGCTTGCCGAGCACAGCGCCAACACCGTACCGGTCATGATGCCCTATATCGACGCCTTCTTCATGCCCCGCGCGAAGGGCGACCGCCCCGACATCGTGCCGAAGGATGCGGTGAACTTTGCCTTCCTCGGTCAGTTCGCCGAGACCGGCCGGGACACCATCTTCACCACCGAATACTCCATGCGCACCGGCATGGAGGCCGTGTACCGGCTGCTGAACATTGACCGCGGTGTGCCGGAGGTCTGGGGCAGCACCTATGACGTCCGGGCGCTGGTGGATGCCTCGGTGAAGCTGCGGGACGGCCGGAAGCTCACGGACATGGAGCTGCCCCTTATGGGCCGCATCGCCCTGAAGGAGGCGCTGAAGAAGATCGAAGGCACCGACCTCGAGAAGTTCCTGCGCCAGTATAACGCTATCTGATAAGACGATATTCACGACGGAACAATACCGCCCAAAACAAAAGGCCGGGTGCTGTATGCCTGAGGCAGGAAACAGCACCTGGCCTTTTGTGCTGATTTGCGCGAGATTTCATAAAAAGTCGTACTCATAAAGAAAACTATTATGCAGAATGACCATCTTTGTGCTTGCTCTTTCGGCGGTTCTGTGGTAAGCTTAAAACAAAGAATGCGGCACAGCGGAAGAGAGGCTGTGCTGTAAAAATTGGTCTGGAACATAAAGGAGGTCCTTTTTGTGAAACACTTTATTTCTCGCCGCAATTTCCTGAAGGCTGCAGGTGTCACCGCCGCTGCCTCCGCCATGGCTGCTGCCGTTCCTCAGGCTTCGGCCGGTTTCCTGACGGGCAAGGATGCCGCTGTCACCATCCTGTACACCAACGATGTCCACACCTACATCGACAACAAGTCTCCCAAACTGACCTATGCCGCTATCGCTGCCATGAAGCAGGGCTACGTGGATGAGGGCAAACCTGTCCTGCTGGTGGACACAGGCGACCATATTCAGGGTACTGCCTACGGCTCCATGGACGACGGCGCTACCATCATCGAGCTGATGAACGAGGCTGGTTACGACATCGCTACTCTGGGCAACCACGAGTTCGACTACGGCATGGCCCGCGCAAAGGCCATCATCAAGGAAGCGGACTTCCCCTATGTCTCCTGCAACTGGGTGGATCTGCGCACCGGTCTGCGCGTCCTGCCCGCTGTCAAGCTGTTCCCCGCAGGCGGCAAGTGGATCGCATTCGTGGGCATCACGACCCCCGAGTCCTTCACCAAGTCCACTCCTGCTTACTTCATGAACGCCAAGCAGACCAAGTACATCTACGACATCCTGGGCGGTGACGACGGAAGGAAACTGTACGACGCCGTGCAGAAGGCCATCGACAAGGCCAAGACCTTGGGCGCAGACATCATCATCGGTCTGGGCCATCTGGGCGTTGACCCGTCCTCCTCTCCCTGGACCAGTGAGGAAGTCATTGCCAACACCACCGGCTTTGACGCCTTCATCGACGGCCACTCTCACACCGTCATGGAGAACAAACAGGTCTACGATGCAGCTGGCAAGGCTGTCACCCTGACCCAGACCGGCTCTTATCTGGCAAACGTCGGTAAGATGACCATCGCCGAGGACGGCGCGATCACCACCGAGCTCGTCTCCACCGCTGATGTCTCCGACGCCGCTGTGGCCGCTACCGCAGAAGCCTGGATCAACGATGTGGACGCTATGCTGGGCGAGCAGATCGCGACCACGGACATCAAATTCTACATCAACGACCCCGCTACCGGCAAGCGCCGCATCCGTATGGGCGAGACCAACCTCGGCGACTTCGTGGCCGACGGCATCTATACTTACTTCAACGAGGTCGAGCAGCTGGACTGCGACATCGCTATGATGAACGGCGGCGGCATCCGCACCGATGTGGACGCCGGCAAGTGGACCTTCAAGACCTGCAAGCAGGTCAGCCCCTTCGGCAACGTGGCCTGCCTGATGTCTGTTACCGGCAAGCAGATCCAGGATGCTCTGGAGTTCGGCGCCCGCTTCGTCGGCCCGGAGGGCAAGGAGAACGGCGGCTTCCTGCATGTTGCCGGTGCGACCTACGAGATCCACACCGACATCCCCAACACCGTCCTCACCGACGACAAGAATGTCTGGATGGGCAGCGCCACCGGCACACCCCGCGTCCAGAACGTGCGCATCTACAACAAGAAGACCGGCGCTTACGAGCCGCTGGACCTGAACCGCACCTATGCGCTGGCCGGCATGAACTACACCCTGCGCAATCTGGGCGATGGCTTCGCCATGTTCGACGGCGCAGAGCTCATCAAGGACTATGTCTCTGAGGACTACCTCGTCATGTCTACCTACGCCATGATCTTCGACGCTGTGAACGATGTGCCTGTCCTGAGCAGCGCCAACAGCCCGCTGGCAAGCTATCCGGGCTACCTGCTGAACTACGAGAATCCCTACGGCGCAGGCCGCATTCAGGTGGTCTGAGTTTTAGCAGAAAACCGATAAGATGACGAAAGCCCCCTCTTCCAGTCGGAAGAGGGGGCTTTCTGATGACTTATGCTTTCGCAAACAGCCCCTTCAGCGCCAGCGGCGTCACGATAGAGGACACGACGATGAGCAGGATGACGGCGGTGAAGTAGACAGGGTCCACCACCCCCACGCCGAGGCCCTTCTGGGCCACGATGAGGGCCACTTCGCCGCGGGTCATCATGCCGACGCCTACCTTGAGGGAGTCCGGCCAGCTGAAGCGGCAGACTTTCGCGGCGAGGCCGCAGCCGATGATTTTGGTGATGAGGGCCACCACCACGAAGCAGACGCTGAAGAGCAGGATGGTGGGGGTGAGGCCGCTGATGTCGGTCTTCAGGCCGATACTGACGAAGAAGACGGGGGAGAACAGCATATAGCCGCTGATGTCCACACGGCGCTCGATGTAGGGCGCATCTTCGAGGGAGCAGAGCACGATGCCGGCAATGTAAGCACCCGTGATGTCCGCGATGCCGAAGTACTGCTCCGCGATGTAGGCCATGGCAAAGCAGAAGGCGAGGCTGACGATGGTGATGCGCTGGGTGTGGGGGTTGCGATGGTCCAGCCAGAGCATGGCCTTGTGGATGATGAGGCCGATGACGATGGCTGCGATGAAGAAGAGGACGGTGTCCAGCAGCACATCGACGAGGCTGGTGTCTGCGCCGCCGCTGGCACCCAGCACACAGGTGAGCACCACGATGCCGATGACATCATCAATGACGGCTGCGCTGACGATGGTGGTGCCGAGGAAGCTCTTGAGCTTGCCCAGCTCCTGCAGGGTGGCGACGGTGATGGAGACGCTGGTGGCCGTCATGATGGTGCCAATGAAGAGCGCCCGATAAAACTCCGGGCTGCCCAGCGCCGAAAAGCCATAGAACAGGCTGTAGAGCAGGGTGCCGCCTGCCAGAGGCACGGCCACGCCCACGCAGGCGATGAGGGTGGCGATGGGGCCGGCCCGCATCAGCTCCTGAAGGTTGGTGCCGAGGCCTGTGGTGAACATCAGCAGCACGACGCCGATCTCAGCAAAAATGGCGATGGAGTCGCTGGGCTGCACGAGATTCAGCAGACAGGGACCGATGACAAGACCTGCGATGATCTCACCCACCACCTGCGGCGCCCGGCATTTGCGGGCGAGCAGCGCGAAGAACTTGGCGCTGATGAGGATGAGGGCGAGATTCCGAAAGATGGAATACATAGGCGATCCTTCCTTTGACGTTAGCAATCGTCCTGCTCCCCCGTAAGCCCTGCCATGCGCCGCGCACGAAGACAGAAGGGGAGAAGAACATCTTTTATTATAGTCCATCTTTCGGCGAAATGCAAAGGAAAACTGGCTTGGAAATGACTAAAGATGCCATATAAAAGAGATATGACGGATATACTGGAAAAGCATAAAAAGAATGATGAGGGAGATTTTGCTGTCATGCGCTCAAAAATACGAAAAAAATCCTGCGGGAGGGCTTGACAATTTTTGCGGGGCTTGCTATAATAAATTGCTGTCTGAACAGACACGCCGCACAGTCCGCGCGACGCCGCGCTGGCTGTGTACCCTTGGCCTCATATTCTTGAGGCCCTTAAGTCCAAAAGGAGGTGCTACAAAATGGCAAAGTACGAAACCATGCTGATTACCAGCGCTGCTCTCGACGAGGAGGCTTCTTCCGCTCTCATCGGTAAGTTCAAGTCCCTGATCGAGGCTAACGGTACCATCGATTCCATCGATGAGTGGGGCAAGCGCCGTCTGGCCTACCCCATCAACGATGAGGAGGAAGGCGTCTACACCGTGATCAACTTCACTGCTGACCCCAGCTTCCCCGCTGAGCTCGACCGTGTGTACAAGATCACTGAGGGCGTTATGCGCAGCCTGATCGTTGCCCACGAGGAGTAATCTTTTCGTGACGAAAAAGGAGTCCGTATTATGTTGAATGTTGTAGCGATCATGGGCCGTCTTGTGGCGGATCCCGAGCTTCGCACCACCCAGAGCGGCACCAATGTGTGCAGCTTCCGCATTGCGTGTGACCGCAACTTTGCCCGTCAGGGCGAGCAGCGTCAGGCCGATTTCATCGACATCGTCGCATGGCGCCAGCAGGCAGAGTTCGTCTCCAAGTATTTCCAGAAGGGCAGTCTGATCGCCATCGAAGGCAGTCTCCAGACCCGCCAGTATCAGGACAAGAACGGAAACAACCGCACCGCTGTGGAGGTCGTGGCAAACAACGTCAACTTTGCTGGCTCCAAATCGAATGGCAGCAATCAGGGCGGCGGCAGCTATCAGAATGCTGCTCCGTCCTACCAGAACGCAGCCCCTGCCCGTCCGGCTGCTGTGGAGGCAGC
>OHAN01001693.1_pt1 | contig 16917 bp, 13 predicted proteins | sample 1577121 | NCBI WGS metagenome assembly OHAN01 (sample SAMEA3541554, study PRJEB24748) | human gut metagenome | biome: human gut; feature: human-associated habitat; material: faeces | place: China | collected 2012 | reverse complement strand
ATTTTCTGCGTGCCGTGAGTATTATTTTAGTGGTCATGAACGTGTACTGGTTCTGTTATGAAGCCATACGGCTCTGGGGTGTGGACATCGGTGTGGTGGACAGGATACTGATGAACTTCAACCGCACGGCGGGGCTGTTCCGTTCCATCCTCTACACGAAACTATTTGCCGTCCTCCTGCTTGCCCTGTCCTGTCTGGGGACAAAGGGCGTGAAGGGCGAGAAAATCACGTGGGGGAAAATCTGGGCGGTCCTTGCCGTGGGCTTCGTGCTGTTCTTCCTCAACTGGTGGATACTGGCCCTGCCATTGCCGGTGGAGGCGGTGACGGGACTGTATATCCTGGCCGTTGGTGCGGGCTATGTATTCCTGCTGATGGGCGGTCTGTGGTTGAGCCGCCTGTTGAAGCACAACCTCATGGATGATGTGTTCAACAACGAGAACGAGAGCTTCATGCAGGAAACGCGGCTTATCGAAAGCGAGTATTCGGTCAATCTTCCGACACGGTTTTACTACAAAAAGCGTTGGAACAATGGCTGGATCAATGTCGTGAATCCTTTTCGTGCCTCCATCGTGTTGGGTACGCCGGGTAGTGGAAAGTCATACGCGGTGGTAAACAGTTTCATCAAGCAGCAGATTGAAAAGGGCTTTTCGATGTATGTATATGACTTCAAATTCAGCGACTTATCTACAATCGCCTACAACCATCTGCTGAACCACCCGGAGGGTTACAAGGTGAAGCCGAAGTTTTATGTGATAAACTTCGACGACCCGCGACGCTCGCACCGCTGTAATCCCATCCACCCGGATTTCATGGAGGATATTACGGATGCCTACGAGAGTGCCTATACGATAATGCTCAACCTCAATAAAACGTGGGTGCAGAAGCAGGGCGACTTCTTTGTGGAATCACCTATTATTTTGTTTGCCAGCATTATATGGTATCTCAAAATCTATCAAGGCGGCAAATACTGCACGTTCCCCCATGCGATTGAGTTCCTGAACCGCCGCTATGAGGATATTTTCCCGATACTGACCTCTTACCCGGAATTGGAAAACTATCTTTCTCCGTTCATGGACGCATGGCTCGGAGGGGCTGCGGAGCAGTTGATGGGGCAGATAGCAAGCGCGAAAATCCCTTTGTCAAGGATGATTTCCCCGCAGCTCTATTGGGTGATGTCGGACAGCGAGTTCACGCTGGACATCAACAACCCCGAAGAACCGAAAATACTCTGTGTGGGCAACAATCCCGACCGTCAGAATATCTACGGGGCCGCTCTCGGTCTGTATAACTCCCGTATCGTGAAACTCATCAACAAGAAAGGGATGCTGAAGTCGTCGGTCATCATCGACGAGCTGCCCACGATTTATTTCAAGGGGTTGGACAACCTTATCGCCACCGCGCGAAGCAACAAGGTTGCCGTGTGTCTGGGCTTTCAGGATTTTAGCCAGTTGGTGCGCGACTACGGTGATAAAGAAGCGAAGGTCGTGATGAACACCGTCGGCAATATCTTTTCCGGTCAGGTGGTGGGTGAAACCGCCAAGACGCTTTCCGAACGCTTCGGTAAGGTGTTGCAGAAACGGCAGTCCATTTCCATCAACCGGCAGGATGTTTCCACCTCCATCAACACGCAGATGGATTCACTCATCCCGCCGAGCAAGATTTCCGGCTTGACGCAGGGTATGTTTGTCGGTTCGGTGTCCGACAACTTCAACGAGCGTATCGAGCAGAAGATTTTTCATTGTGAGATTGTCGTGGATGCCGAGAAGGTGAGGCGCGAGGAGAAAGCCTACAAGAAAATCCCCGTCATTACCGACTTTACGGACGGGGACGGCAACGACCGCATGAAGGAAACGGTTCAGGCGAATTACAGGCGCATCAAGGAGGAAGTGAAGCAGATTGTTCAAGAGGAACTGGAACGTATCGCAAATGATGAAAACTTGAAACACCTGTTGCAGCAGAAATAACAGATTCCTTTATATGTGAAAAAGGGGATGTGTCAAAACACCCAAAATATGAAAATTACCCCTGTCACAGATATCTGTAGCAAGGGTAATTTTGTTAAAAAGAGAGTTTTGACACCCTCTTTTTATTCTCAGATTTGAGATGCTTGTTGATGGTGGTAATGGCAAGCGTCAGCAAATAATTTTTCAGCTCTGTATCGTCTTTAAGCAGTATGCTGTATTCTTCGGCAAACATTCTCAACAGTCTGGTTCTGAGTTTCGACATTTCTTCACCGAAAGGTATCTGTCGGTTTTCTTGCCAATACTCAATCACTACGGAAGATACCAGCCACTTGAACTCGGATTTCATCTCTTTGCCGAGTTTCTTGAAGCGGATTTGTTCGCTAATTGGCGGCTCGTTGTATGGCATTATGTCTGCCGGGTCATAAACGGATATACTGCCGATACCATAATCCATGATTATCGGTAAATCAGTTTTTACATCATTCTTATGTTTCTTCTTTTTAGCCATACCCGTTATTGTTGCAGGAAACCTTTACCTTTATCAGTAAGATAGTATTTCTGTTGCGGACTCTTGGAGCCTATGGGATAAAGTGAAAGGACCAAACCGGAATTTATTGCCGGATGGATATAGTTCTTTAAGAAATTCCTTTTATCTTTCATTCCCGTTTTCTCCATGATTTCTTTAGCAGAGAGAGTGTTGTTCCCAATAGCAGACAACAGTTTTCCTAACTGTGGGGTTACTGTGGGGTTACTATAGGGTTGCTGTGGGGGTGCTGTGGGGTCTTGTCCTACTGTAGTTCTTGTATAATGAAACACAATCCATACAGCATTGCCGTCGGTATGAAACTCCGGATCCGGAATACCGACACGGCGACATTCGTTTACCATAAGGGCTATGCCACGTCCCCAACTCTCCAATACTGCACTTTTGTACAGCACATTGGCTACTATCAGATTTTGTGGTTCGGAATTGTGGCCACCCAACAGTTTCTCAATGGTAATATCAGGCGGAAATGTTCCGCTGTTTTCAATCTCCACGCGGTCATCATAGATAGCAATCCCGACTGAACTGCCGGGGCGATGGTAAACACGATGTGCAAAAGCATTTATGCAACATTCTCTCAATGCCTTATATGGCACATTCAGTTCCTCTTCTCTGTACAAACCTTCAATTTTACCGGAAAGGGACAAATGCTTGAAGAAAAATGCCATTGCAGCATCCAGCAAGTTGAATATATTGCCTGTCACACGCTGATTATCTAAAAATTCATCTTTTGTCGTTCCTTTGAACCGGGCTAAACGGAGCAGACATTGGGGATAATGGTAGAAGTTCCGTCCGAATAGGACAACGGAAGCATTGTTCAGCTTTCCATCATTCAACAAGTCAAATTTTTCAAGGATGGTTCGGACATCCTCCTGCATAGAACCTTCCGGCAAACGTCCGCCTCTGATTCCTCCACGTACTGCGCCCAAGATTGCCGTTTCGTCAAGGTCGGATATTTTCAAGCTGGGATTTTGCATGGAATCCCAAGCATAGGTTCCGCCTCGCTGCATAACCAACAGGTTGTATATACCCTGCGGCATGGCAGATGTAACGCTCTCTATCCGTTGATAAGCCCTCCCCTTATAGGTGAACGGGCGCATATATCGTTGTTCTTCCGCTGATAAAGCTATAACACTTTTGTTCGTTCCCGGAATGTCTGTATAGGATATATCAATGGTCGCAAACGGCTCGATTCGTCTGATGGTTTCCGCAATATCGCGCTTCGTCTTGTCGCTCACTTCCTGACCGATAATCTTTCCCTTGTCGGTTACACCGAACAGCACCGTGCCGCCCGTACCGTTCAGGAAGGCACAAAGAGTTTCCATTCCACGCTCCAACTGCCCGGTAGTTTCTTTGAACTCAACTGTCCCGCCTTCGGCTCCGGCAATCAGTCCGTTCAATATTTCGAGGTTATCTATTTTCATCCGTCATTGATTAATACTTGCAAAGTTAATGATTTTAATCGGCTTTCCGGCAGATAATAGAGTGATTGTAAATGAAGAAGGATAAGAAACCGTATAATCCGGCCGCTTATCCTTTGTTTGGCATTCGTTTATCTCCTCATCCGCTCCAATTCATCGTCATGTCGCATCTTCGCGTTCAGTTTGTCCTGCATCTTTTCAAGGAAGTAGGTGCGACTGTCGCTTTTCCTGCGTTTGATGTCCGTATAGAAGCGGTAGCAGTCTTTGGACTCCACACCGAAAAAGGAATAGAGGACAGGGGCAAGCTCTTTCAGCGAAGCCTTGCCGCCATTGATGCAGCCGGTGGCGTAGAGGGCATAGATTAGCTCTACCAACTCGACGGCATTACCGGTCCATTGCAGGGCTGGGACTGTGGCTTTGGTTTCGGATGTGGATGTTAGTGGTGGCACGGAGGTAATTGCAGAAGCGGATACTATCTTCTGCATCTTTCGGATGAAGGATAACGCCTTGCGGATATACACAGTGACGACATTCTCCTCCGATACCGACAAGTTCTGTGGATGGTGCTGTAATTCGATTTCGGCAAAAGCCAACGCCACAATAATATGCTTGGCATCATTGCCGCCGTAGCACAGGTTTATTACTTCCTGCACGAATCCGCCGTATGCCGTTTCCGTGCTACCGTTGTCTTTTCCGTTTATCATGGCGAAAAACTGTGTTTCCGCCAGTATGAGATGGTTCATTATCTTTTCTGTTTTGAGGGTTTACACTTGTTTATCAGTGTGCGCACACTGATATATGGTGCAAATCATAGCCCTAAACACGAGAAAAGATTGTGAGAAAATTGTACTACATTGTTTTTCAGAAGGATAAAATTCAAAAATAATTTTATCCTTGATTGCATCCCTTGTGAAATGTGTTCAGATTCTGAACATGTGTTCACTTTCTGAGCACGGAAATCCCGCCAAGATGTTCATAATCTGAACATTTTATGCCCGTGGCTCTTTATGATAGGTAAGCCGGATTACTCCGTCCCTATAAGTTTTGTTCTCCATAAGCCGCCAGTCATTCATAGGTAGTGCTGACTTGAAAAAATGCGCTCCGTTTCCGTCGATGGTTGGAACAACGTATAGTATGATTTCATCTATCACGTTCATCCGTAACAGTCCGTTGGCATATTCGGTATTCCCGGCAGTTACTTCCAACAAATGGCAAATGCTTCCACCTTCCTCCCTCCATTCTTGAAGTACGGATACCGAATAGTCGGATGTCAGCTTATACAGGGCATTGGCACGTATTTCATCCATACCGTAATCTTCGGTTTGAAGCAACCGCTTCCGGGGATGCAGTTTCATCGGACAGCCATCTATTGAGATAACGGCAAGTAATTGTATTTTCGCCATAACGTATTTTCTTTCCTTTTTGGCGAGGCAAAAAAGTAGCGTGCAATTCACACTACTTTCAAGCGATGGCTCTGGTAAAGCCTTTACGGAGAGTACGTGAATGCACGCTATGCGTAAGCATAGCATAAGCATCACGCAATCGTCTCCGTAGTTTCAATTTACCAGATTTTCGCTCGAAACGCCTTGCGGTCTTATGTCTATATCATCGGCGAAAAGTTACCCAATCGCCTGCTATTTTCTGAAATACAATTGCAAAGTTAATTAATTATTGCCATTTACAGCCATACTCCGGTCAGTTTTCTTCATTCAATCCATACTCTACCAATTTATTATACAGCGTTGTCCTGCCGATACCCAGTATCTTTGCAGCCATTTTCTTGTTACCGGCTGCTTGTTTCAAAGCACGCAGGATACGTCCTCTTTCTTCATCCCCGCTCTTCAATGTAAAACAAGCGGAAGTAGCGGACGGTTCATTGTCAAGTTCCAAATCGGCTTCGGTTATCATATCGCCTTCTGATTGCAGGACTGCCGTCTGTATCTTCTGTTTCAACTCGCGCACGTTGCCCGGCCACGCATGGGCGAGCAGGGCATTACGGGCAGATGCGGCAAAACCTTTTACTTCACGTTCCAACTCACGGTTTGCCATTTCACGGAAGAACTCGGCCAATGGCATGATGTCTTCCGGGCAGTCGCGCAAGGGCGGCATGGTTATCACATACTCCTGCAAGCGATAGAGCAAATCCTGCCGGAACCGCTTTTCCGTTACGGCTTTCTGCAAATCCTCGTTGGTTGCAGCCACTATCCTCACGTTGGCTGTTTTGTCCTCCTTTGCACCGACGGGACGGTAACGGCGTTCCTGTATGGCGCGGAGCAGCATCTGTTGCATCTCCATTGTTAGGTTGCCCACTTCGTCAAGGAACAGCGTGCCGCCATCCGCTTCCAGAAAATACCCCGTCTTGTTTGCTTCGGCACCCGTAAACGCGCCCTTGACGTGTCCGAAGAAGGCGGATTGTATCAATGACGGGGACAAGGCTCCGCAGTCTACTGCCACAAAAGGTTTATCGGCAAGTTTGCTTTGTTGGTGTATATGTTGTGCGATATGTTCCTTGCCCGTACCGTTCTCGCCCAGTATCAGCACGCTCATCCGGGTGGTGGCTACAAGGCGCACACGTTTCTTGATTTTCTGATAGGCTTCGCCCTGCCGGACGAATATCGGAATGTTCCATTGTAGTCGCTTTTCATGTTCTTTTTGCAGGGTGCGGATAAGCGGTATCAGTTTATCCTCCAACAACTGTTTCTGTATGTAATCCTTTGAGCCGAGCTTCATACTTTCCACTGCCGTATGCACCTCCCCGTAATTGGTCATAACGATAAACACCTGCTGTTTGTCGTTGGCACGCATCCACCGTAACAATTCTATGCTTTCACCGTCGGGGAGGCGTAGGTCGGCAACGACAATATCATCCACCTCTGACTTTGCCAATAGTTTCTTGGCAGTGGCAAGATTATATGCCGACATAGTATCGAAGCTGTCTTTCTTCAGCAGGTTGCAGACATAATCGTTATAGACGGGGTTGTCCTCAATCACAAATACTTTCATCCGACGACCTCCTTTCCTTTTGCGCAAGTTCTATGATAACTGTTCCCATACGAAGCATGGCATCCACGCATTTCCGCAATTCCATTTCGGAACATTCAGATTCTTGATGCAGCAGTTCATACAGGTTCCACAAGGGTTTGTCAGCACGGATAACAGCCCATGAACTTCGCTGACGGTGCATCCATTCGTCCAACGCCTTGCGGTCATTCCTCTCCATGATTTCCCGGACAGCCTGCATATCCTTTTCTGTTTCGGTTATCAAACGGTCGAGCATCGCCCGTTTGTCACCATATGCAAGCAGAGAGGACAAGTCGGGAAGTTCATCCTTGTCCGTACTTGTCAAAAGGCATTTGTCTGATACAGCAACCAGTTCGGAAATGGAAAATGGCTTGAACAGGCAGGCGGTAAATCCATTTTCCAACAGCTCCTCTTCGCTGCAACTGCCGGAGGCGGTCGCCACGACAATGGGAATCTCTTTCGAGTTGCTGACACTTGACGAGCGTAACAACTCCAACACCTCATAGCCGTTAATCTCCGGCATTTTCATATCGGTTATCATGAGGTCGTATGTGTGCTGCCGCATGGCTTCCATTGCATCGCCAATAGTGGTGAACGTGTCGCAATGCACACCTATACCAGCATACATTTCCTTTGTCATGGATAATACCATCGGATTGTCGTCCAATACGATGACAGAATAAGGTCTTTCTATATGAGCCAGACTTTCTGCGGCTGTCTGTTCTTTAATACCAATATCGGCAGTGTTCATTGGCAACTCCACAGTAAAACGACTGCCTTCTCCTTTTTCGCTTTCCAAGCGTATAGTGCCGCCAAGCATACCGACAATCTGTTTCACAATGCTTAACCCCAATCCGAAACCGTCTTGCGTTGCGGCGTTGGAAAGCCGCTCGAACGCTCCGAACACTCGCTGTTGTTCTTCCGCACTCATGCCGGTTCCGGTGTCCTCTACTACAAGGGTCAGCCTATTGCCGTCATAGCTTATGACAAGTGAAACGCTTCCGGCATTCGTGAACTTGACGGCATTGCCCAGCAGGTTGTCGCATATCTGTATGATGCGCTCCTTGTCGCCATTCAGGATAATACCCTCCGGGCACTCGATGGTAAGTTTAAGATCTTTTGCTTCTGCTTGTTGCGTAAACTCCGTTTGCAACAGCTCCGCGATGTTTTCCAAACGAAACGGACGGACATTCGCCTGTTCCTTGCCGCTGTCCAAGCGGAAGAAGTCAAGCAGGGAGTTGAGCATGGCGGTCATTCTCTTGGAGGCTTGCAGGATATTGTCCGCATAACCGCTTATCTTTTCTTCTTCGTTGTCCTGCATCAGTTCCGCATATCCATGTATGGCAGTCAGTGGTGTGCGTAGCTCGTGGGTGATGGTGTGCATCGCTTTCTTGCGTGAGGCTATCAACGATTCGTTTTGTTTTACGGACTTTTGCAGTTGCCCGATTAAATCTGTTGTCTTACGTTTGTACTGCTTGATGCGGGTGGCATAGCGGTGAATGATGATGTATGAAATAATGAGCAACAGCAGCATGACACCCGTTATGATACCTACCTGCAAGAACGATCTTTCACGCATAGCGGATATTTCCGCCTCACGTTCCTGCAAGTCAGCCTGCACCTTGTGGTCCATCTGCTGGATAAGGGTTTGCAGTTGGCGGTTCAGTTCCGCATTGCGGCTGGCAAGGCTGTCGGCATATTCCGACAGACGATGGCTTTGGGCACGTTGTTGCGCTATCATATCACGGTTCAGTGTGTAGAGCATCGTGGTGGTCGTCGTCGGAGGTGCTTCCTGTTTCTTGCCGAACAACCCGAGAAAACCTTTCCTCCTCTGTTTCTTCGGCTCTTCCTGCCTGCTCGTTTGCACTATCACCGGCACCTGCTTGGCTATCCGGCGGTTGATGTCCGCCTGTTGTTCCAGAGCCTCCATGATGGCGCACAGCCGCTTTTCCTTGTCCTCCAGCAAGTGGCGCACGCTGTCTATACGCACCGATTCGTAATGGCTCTTGAAGCGGCAAAGCATACTATCCACCGTCATCCGTTGCCGCCGGTATGCCGCCACATCCTTATCGTCCCATTCCAGCACCGACTCGCCCAAAAGAGACAACTCCACCACACCCACATACGCATCGTGTGTTTCCTTGCGGAAGCGGTTGATTTCACGGTTCTCCCGTTCCAGCAACTCCAAGTCGCGCCATTCTCCGAGCCACGTGCAGATGATGCCGCCCACCAGCAGGACTATCAACAGATAGCCTGCGGCAAGCAGCTTGCGGAAATGCTTGGTAGTGGTAACGAATTGTTCGCTCATTTGCTGTTTGTGTAAATACCGTTATTTAAAATACGCATATAGGTCGTGGAACTTCGCAGGTTCATGGATGAGAATGGCGGCCATGCTGCCTATGACCGCCACCAGAATTATATATCCGAATAGAATTCTACTCCTCAATGAAACAACCATTCTTCCCTTATTTACAATTGTTATAATTATTAAGGCATCTGACCACCGGCGATAGGTGGAATTTCTGTTAGTATGGGATTTCTCGGGATTGAGTTAAAAATTCTTTGGCCACGTATGGCTTGACTTGGAGGAGCGTTTTCATTTACATCAAGCCGATAACATCTATCGTTAAATGTTATAATTCCCCAAATACCAATGGTTCCTGGGATTCTCGCCAATCCTTCAGTAGGTTTAAAAAGAACAACATTATCTATTATTCGATTTTTAACCGCCAGATTCCATGATGTTTTAATACTATTGTTAGGCGTTGGAATATGAGCAACATACCTAATGCCATTGTGCCTAAAACTGGCCATATAACACCCCGAAAAACCTGAACTTAAAGTATCTATGCCATTTGAAGCAACGACTGCTATTCCATCCGCAATATATATGACACAGGCATAGTCTAATCTAAGAAAACGATAGTTACGGGTATATCCTTTTATTTGAAATGTCAAATTACTTTGCGTGGCAATCGGAGGGGTCAAACCTACATTATAAATATTTTGATAATGAAACCGTGCAATATTTGTCATTACTGCTCGACTGTTTGGCAATCTTAATGCTTGAATCAAATTCATATATTTACTTACTGTTACTTTCGTTTGTTATAGGCTCGATACATGATGCCATTATATCCATCAGTTTAGACAGACCTTCGGTCTGCGGCTGCTGACTGGCTGTCACATGTATCTGGTATTTTGCCGTTTGGTTGGTCATGCGGGTGTTCTCGCGGGCGGTCGTGACTTTGCCGCTGATTTCCGCATTTATAAACCAATGTTTTGCAGAAGCTTTTGCCTCTACTTCTGCGTTGGTAGTGCTTTTTACGTTTGATGTATCGGTAACCTCCATCTGGAAATCGACATCCACGCGATCTATGAGCAGGGAAGGAATAGGCACCAATCCTATAAACGGAGCCTTGACACTTTGTGACATTGTTGTCATTTTTCCATCCTGCTGTATCGGTCTTTCGACATCGAATTCCAATATACGCGCTTTATTGCCGCTTTTACCATCAAATGCAATTTGCTGGTAGAAATTCCATGCTGTCGCTGCCAATTCCTGTTGTGCTTCGGCTGCTGCAATAAGTGGAGCTGCAATAAGTTCCCGCATGGGAAGCCCCTTGAATTTGTCAGTCACGTTTGAATCTGCTTTAAGAACTGGAGAAGTTTCTCTGTTTTGAGTCTCTTCCAATGCAGCGGAGATAATTTCTTTCGCCTGTCCGCTTACATTTTCATTCAAGTTTTCCGCATTTTCTTGTTGCCCTTGGTTCTTTATTTCTTCTGCCATAACATTTGAATTTTAAAATTGTTAGATATTTTTTACAAAATCGTCAATAATTCGGGAAATGCTCTCCGGAGTCTCCTGAACCTTAAAATTGACGCAAACCTCCATGACATCATCCGCATCCGGTTTTATGTTGCTCATCTGCATCTGGAGATTGGCTCTTTGTGGGCTGGATAACAATAAGTTGTTTTCCGGAATCTGTGATTCCACGCTTCCGACCTTCGCCTTGAACTTTATCTGCACATTATCCATCGCAAGATAATGATGGGATATCAAAGCTATAAGTGGAATATCAATAGTCTTGTCTCCAACCATGATTTTTTTCGATTGGAACGTATTTGCGTTATTTGCATTTGTTCCTTCAAAAAGTCTGGTCAGATTTTGTATCTGATGATTCTGCAATGTATCTTGTGCACAGTTTACGGCGTATTGCAAACCATTCATAATATCAGAGAATGAATTGGTTTGAACACTGTCCGGCTCATCGTCATTATTTTTCTTGTCTCTGTGAAAAAGTCCCATGTTTTTAATTTAATTACTTGATTTGTTGCCTTTAATGAGCACCAATCTTGGCAATGTCCGGCTTACAGCTTCCATATTTACACTGGAGTCTATATTATTATTAACAATGCCTTGATGCCAAAACCTATATGGTGGATTCTCCGTGTGTTCCATCACGTCCTCCTTTTTTTATTGGGGTTATACTTCGTTTAATGTTCGTTGCGGACGGAACATTTCCGCCCGCAACGGCTTACTGCTTCCTCAAGGTAGGCAATGCTCCGTTAAGTTCGTAACGCCACTTTGAGCCTGCGTTCTGCAAGGCGGTGTTCATGGCATCAACGGCGTTCTTCCAGGTAACGCCAGTGCCGTCCACCTTCGTGGCTTCGGTGCTTTTCTTATTGTAGCCGATACCTTGTTCATGATTGTTCTTCCAATAGCAGGCGGTCATCACGTTGGCGTAGTTATTTCCCAAAAAACCGCCGATATGTACATAGCCAGTGCTACTACCCGTACTGGTTACGTTGCCCGTGGCATAGCAGGCAAGGAGGCTGCTTCCTGCGTTCATTCCCACCAGACCGCCGCCAGCGATATTCTTTTTGGGGTCTATTTCTATGATCACGTTGCCCGTGGCATAGCAAGCGGTCAGGGTGGCACTCGAATTCGTCTGACCTGCCACGCCGCCGACATCGACCATTCCCTTCACTGTGGCAGAGGAACTGCATCCGGTGATGGAACCGTCCCTTTGAACACCCACCACACCGCCGACATACATCGTGCCGCTGACGCTGCCCGACACCGAGCAGTTTTCAATGGTGCCCCAGCTATATCCTGCCACGCCGCCAATACTGCCGCCATATATTTGATTGCTTGTTATCTGTACGCCCTCCATCACCACGTTCTTCACCGTACCAGCTCTATTGAGCCAGCCGAACAGACCCGCAAATTCGTCATTTGTCGTAAAGGTCAGCCCCGTAATGGTATGGCCGCCACCGTCGAAGGTGCCTTTGTATGAGTTGTCGTAGTCTGTGCCTATCGGTGTCCAGTCTTTGCCTGTGAGGTCAATGTCAGCGGTGAGGGTAATGTTTATGTCGGTCTTACCTCCGTTCACTAATTCGGCTACATTCAGCAGGCCGTCGGCGTTATAGACCGTGTAGCTGCCGTTGCTCTCTATGGTATAGCCCAGGTCTTTTGCCGCAGCGAGGGAGACGGTGTAGGTATATTCACCGCCCGCCTGCCAGTCGGTAGCATTCTTCATCTTATAAACGAAGGTCTTGCCGTTAGTGAAGGTGCTGGTAATGAAGGCTGTGCCAGCTGCCACACTTTGCGGGGCGACGATGGCGGTGTAGGTGTTGCTGCCCTTGTCATACGGGACGATTATATCCGGGTTGTCGCCTTCGGTGGAGAGACCCGTCAACTGCACGGATGCCAGCCCCTCGGTGTAGTCCGTCAGAACGACGGTCACTCGCGCCGTGCGGTGGGTGAAGCGGAGCGTGGGGCTACCGTAGATCACCTTCTGTCCGTCGGCTACGATGAGGTCGCTGGTCTCAAAGTCTTTCTGGGCACTTTGGTTGGCTTTTACCTTTACCGCAGGTGGGGTTGTCTCGCCAGCGGTGTAGGGCCACCACGCTGTGACGGTGATGTCGTTGTGGTTGGTCCAGTAGTACGGGTCGGTGGAGGTCAGCGTGGCGCTGGTGGGGTCGGCGGTGGAGGGCGTCACGTTGTACGTCTTCACCATGCCGTCCATCAGAACTGCCACGCTCTGCACACCCGTCCAATTGCCATTCGCGGGGGCACGGGTGCCGGCGGTGGCTGTCGCGGCGGGATTCAGCCCCGTGGCGGTGAAGACGATGGGTGTGCCTTCCGCCCCTTCCGGTAGGAAGCCCGCTTCGTCCTGCGTGCAGGCGCCCAATAAGAGGGCGAGCGCTGCAAGTGCAAAAAATCTTATCCTCATAATATCTGTTATTTTATTACTCTGGTTCTTTCCGTTGCGGGCGGAACATTTCCCCCGACGGTTTACTGCTTCATCAAGGTGGGCAATGCTCCTTTAAGTTCGTAACGCCACTCTGAGCCTGCGTTCTGCAAGGCGGTGTTCATGGCATCAACGGCATTCTCCCAGGTAACGTTAGTGCCGTCCACCTTCGTGACATTGGTGCTTCCCCTATTGTAGCTGATACCTTGTTCATGATTGTTCTTCCAATAGCAGGCGGTCACGGTAATGTAGTTATCTCCCAAAAAGCCGCCGATATGTACATGGCCAGTGCTACTACCAGTACTGGTTACGTTGCCCGTGGCATAGCAGGAAAGGAGGCTGATTCCGTCGTTGAATCCTACCAGACCGCCGCCAGAGATATCCTGTGTGCGGTCTATTTCTATGTTCACGTTGCCTGTGGCATAGCAAGCGGTCAAGGTGGCACCAAAAATCGTCTGACCTGCCACGCCGCCGACTTTGATCGTTCCCTTCACTGTGGCAGAGGAACTGCATCCGGTGATGGAACCGTCCCTTTGAACACCCACCACACCGCCGACATACATCGTGCCGCTGACGCTGCCCGACACCGAGCAGTTTTCAATGGTGCCCCAGCTATATCCTGCCACGCCGCCGGCATAACCCGACCTGTGATTGCATGTTATCTGTATGCCATCCATCACCACATTCTTCACCGTAGCGGCGCCATTATTGAAATTACCGAGATAGCCGAACAGACCCGCATATTCGTCATTTGTCGTAACGGTTAGCCCCGTGATGGTATGGCCGCCGCCGTCGAAGGTGCCGGTGTATGAGTTGTCGTAGTCTGTGCCTATCGGCGTCCAGCCTTTGCCTGTGAGGTCAATGTTTTTGTCGAGGGTAATGTTTATGTCGGTCTTACCTCCGTTCACTAATTCGGCTACATTCATCAGGCCGTCTGCGTTATAGACCGTGTAGGTCTTGGTGTTGCTGTCGTAGTTGTAGCCCAAATCCTCAGCCTCACCACTCTCGCCGCCGCCGTCAACCCAGCTGCCGATGGTGCAACCCTCTAACGTCAGGCCGGTGGCGTTCACCTTAACGGTGTAAGAATAGCGGTTGCCAGCCTCTAATACGACGTTGTTCTGCGGGCGGAAGTAGAAGGTGCCGCCGCCGAGTTCCACCCGGACGAACGGCTTGCCTGCCACAACGGTCTGCGGGGCAGTCAGTGCCTCGTAGGTGTTGCCGCTTGCGTTGTAGGTCTTGATGGCAGTCGGGTTGCCGTTATCGGCGGACAGGCTCACGAGGCTCACCGTGGCACCGTCCACGCTCGTGAATCCCGTGCCGGGCTTCAGTTCGATTGTCACGCGTGCCGTGCGGTGGGTAAATTCAAGAGTCGGGTTGTTAAATTCCACCTTCCGGTTCTCAGCAGAGATGAAATCGCTGTTTTGGAAGTCAGCCAGTTTGCTTTGGTCTTCTGCCACCTTCACGGCAGGCATCTGTGTGATGTCAGCCTTGTCGAAGGGGCACCATGCCGATACGGTAATCGGGGCGCGGCTGGTCCAGTAGTACGGGTCGTTCTCGCGTGAAAGCGTGGCACTCTTGAAATCGGTAGAAGCCGTTACGGTGTATTCCTTTACCGCATCGCCCATCTTGAGTGCCACGGAAGTGACGCCCTGCCAGTCGCCGTCCACAGAGGCACGGGTGGAAGGGGCTGCCAGCGGCGTTGCTTCTACGGACAATCCGGTGGCACGGATGACGACGGGGTATTCACCTTCGGGCAGACGGTTATCGCCAGCAAGTTCGTCCTGCGTGCAGGCGGCGAGGGCGAACAGCAGTGCGGTGGCTGCGGGGATAAATAATCTATGTCTCATAATTCTTCATTCTAATCGATTAATTATTAACATCCTACAGGTCAGCACCCACATCTCCACCGTCTATATCGTTCCACTTTGCAATGGTGGCTTCGCTGACTTCAAGGACTTTGTTGCGTACCTTGACGGTATATGTATAGTTGTTGCCCGCCAGCAGTGCGCCATCGGGCATGGTGAGTGTGGCATGATATTCCTGACCTTTGTAATTCACAACCAACGGCAGGGATGCAACTGTCTGCGGGAAGAGGATGATCGATGACGTGAGATTGCCGTCTGCCAAATTCATGGTCAGTTCTCCGGTCTGTGCCCCGTTGTCTGCGGTGGCAATACCGTCGGCCGTGTTGAACGTACCGGTGAGTAACAATCCGTCCAGCGTGTAACGTTCAGGCTTGACCACACTGAAATTCACGCCGTCGCCCGCCTCGAAGGTAAGGGTTATCTGGCTCATGCGGTGGTGGAAGGAGTTGTCTTCACCGCCTTTGGCGGTTTTGTCGGTGAAGCTTACTACCGGGTTGTTTTTGTCTCCCGTGGCTCCTGAAGCAAAGAGGAAGTCGATGGCAGACTGGTTCTGCTGCGCCGTGGCATCGGTTGTGGCTGCGAGGATGCCTCCCGCCGCGTTGTACGGATAGTAGGCGCGGAAAGTATGGGTCTTTGTATCTTCGATATAGATAACCTTTCCTTCTGCCTCAAATTTCCCGTTTTTCAGGATGAAAGGCACGTTGCCGTACTGGGTGTCGTTGCCGATGTCGGTGATGCCGATACGGTCGCCGGCAGTCCAGGTGGTTCCGCTGGCGCGGGTGGCGGGGGCGATGTTGGCGGTAAACTGGGCGGCCACGGGGTCACCGTTCAGGTTCTCGTTGTCGTTGTTGCAGGCTACCAGTGCGAGGGCGAGCATCGCAAGTGCAAAAAATCTTGTCTTCATTATATTCTGTTATTATATTAGTTAAATTCCATTTCAATAATTGCTGCACCTTAGCAAAATCAAAGCAAGCTTTGCTTCTGCGTTCGGTTTGCTAATTATTTACAAATCGGCATTTACATCATCACCTTTCACTTCTTCCCAGCCGTTGATTTCGACTCCGTCCACTTCCATGCCTTCGGGAGTCTCAACCAGCGTTCCGCCGAGGGTCAGCGATTCGCCCTTTCCGGTGTTGAACCCCTTGAGGGCTTCCGTGATGTCGCTTTTCAGCGTCGTGGGGGTCGGGTTGCCGTCCGCATAGCGGATTTCACCCGTCAGCAGTTGTTCCGTGCCGGTCACACCCAGCAACCGCACCGTGGCTTTCCACTTGCCGGCATCGTCACCTTCGGTTATCTTGGTGAAGGGCAGCACGACGTTTGAAGCGGCTCCGTAGGTATCGGTAGCGAAATCGAGAGTTCTGGCTGCACCCGTCAGATGGGCAACAATCTCCGTGATGCGTCCGGCGGCATCCCCCGTCGGTTTGATGATAAGCGTCAGTTCGCGTACCTGCTGCTTCATTGCGGCGGTCAGCGGATAGTCCTTGTCTTTCTCGATGCTCACCTGTTTCGTATAGGTGAAGAACCATCCCGGGGCATTGTTCACAAAGGCATCCGTTCCTGCCCGGTTTCCCGTGGCTGCGGCAATGGTGGCGGTGGTACCATTTACCATGATTCCTTCAGCAGGGTTCCACACCGCAAGGGTGTAGCTGCCCGGAGCAAACAGATGGTTGGGGGCATGGGTGGCGGAAGTCTCCGTACCCGTATAGTCACCCATGGTAACCGTCCATGTGGTAGGTATGTCGATACCCTCACCGCGTGCCGACCAGTCGGCTGTCACCGCAATCTTCCCATAGTCGGGATGCGGCGTGTCATAAAGCGTGTCCTTCACGCAGGAAGAGAGCAGCA
>OHAN01001690.1_pt1 | contig 16950 bp, 9 predicted proteins | sample 1577121 | NCBI WGS metagenome assembly OHAN01 (sample SAMEA3541554, study PRJEB24748) | human gut metagenome | biome: human gut; feature: human-associated habitat; material: faeces | place: China | collected 2012 | reverse complement strand
TAGCTGTAAACAGCACCGCTCGAGCGCGAAAGAGTCGCAAGCGACTCTTTGTTCCTTTTTGTTCTAAGGATGGGGTAAGTGTTAAAATAAATGACAGGAATTTTATGGAAAAGGGGGAATGATTGTTATGCTGACATATGGAATTGACTGGGATGACGTGATCTCGGATCTGAACACCCATGCGATACAGCTTGCCAATGGGGAACATGGTTTAGATCTGAAACTGGAAGATATCAATTCATGGGAAAATGTTGGCAAGGCATCGGTTATCAAGCAGTATTATCAGGACGAACGCATTTATCGAATGCAGACTGTGACCGATGAAGCCAGAAATTTCATACATGAATTGCAGAAAAAGGGGAAAGTATATATTATCACAGCAATCGCTCCACAGTTTATGAGTCTGCGGGCAAAACAGATATTGACGGCATTTCCGGATTTCCCGGAACAGAATATTATTATGGGTTTTCAGAAGTCACTGGTTCATTTTGATGTTACCCTGGATGACGGCCCGCATAATATTTTAAAGAGTTGTGCAAAATATCCGGTTTTAATGCGGCGCCCATGGAATGAATCACTCAGTGGGATTCTTTCCGTAAACCATTATGGAGAGTTTTTACAGCTGATCGATCAGATCAAAGAATCGATGCTGTTAGATAAAAAGCCGGTTTCTTTACCGTCTGTGATAGCTTTAGTCGGTCCATCCGGTTCTGGGAAAAATGAACTTGCAAAAAGACTTGAGAGGGCAGGAACAGGCAGGATTGTTCATTCTTATACGACGGGAACAGCAGATGGAATCCATCAGAGACTTTCCGCAGAAGAATTTAAAAATAAAAAAAATGATTTTGTGACAGTAACTGTGTATGCTGGCAATAAATATGGAATATCAGCATCAGATATTGCCAGAATGATAAAGGATAGGGTAAGTCCGATCGTACCGCTTGATATTGGAGGCGCGATATCCATGAAACGGCTGTTTACGACCTCGATCTTATTTTGCAGAAGCAGCCGCGAAAAGATGATTTCAAGTATTTTAGAAAAAGATATCAGTAATCAGGAGAAGATGTACCGCTTATTATCGTTGGAAAATGAAATTGACAATGAGGAACTCTGTGACTTTTCCATACGGACAGATGATATGGAGGAAGCTGTTGAACAGGTAAAGCAGCTTTTGTCAATAGAGAAAATAGATAGAAAGTAAAACAAAATTTGGCACTAATTTATAGTTGCGAAATAGGGCATATTAAAGTATAATAAGACTATCAAAAACGGCCTGGGATGTGCGACACCCTACATTTTTGAACCTACATTTACTTTTATGGGATTCTTATATTCGAAGGCAGATGTCAAGCCATCAGTACTTCGGTACGTGAGCAGTGGAAGACAGAAACCAACGTGCGGTTACCCACCTAGCGGTCGCTAGGAGTCAAAAACGTAGGAAACGGCATTTTGGGTTTATACAAAAGATCATATGGTACAGAAGATTTTTAAAGTACAGAAGAAGTAAAGAGTACAAAAGAAAGTTTACTGTACAGAAGAATATTCGGTATACAGATGAAAAATCATTGATATACAAAGGAATATTTAAAAATACGAAGAGAAGCTGCTTTGAAATATAAGCAGCTTCTTTTATGTAATAAAATGACGGAAATCAAAGGTATTTGATACAGAAACGGAGATTAGCGTGAAAAAAAGAAATATGCCAAAAATTTCGGCAGTAATATTGGCGGTTTTAATTTGTGTGTTTGCAGGAATACTGATAGGAAAACTGAAAGAAAATTATGATCCGGAAATTTTTTCGGAAAATTATATCAGCGTTGATGAAGTAAAGCAGGAACTGATTTTTACCGTATATTCACAGGAAGAGTGGGAAGAATGGTTTGAGGGCGGAAAAAAAGATTATCTGACAGGGGCAGTGCTGGATGAGCTGTTAAAAAGACTTGGAGTTTCGGAACAGATTGATTTTTCGGAAAAAAGAAAAAATGCTGCCGTTTCGCGTACAGAATGGAACCAGGTATATGCGCAGATCCTTGCGTTTCTTGATATGGAACAAAGCGTAAAAAAAGAAACACTGCTTGTGCTAAACCGTATGGAAATGGAAGATCAGACGGTTCTGGTCACGAATCAGGGAGATTTTTATACGAAACTGCAGAATACATATTTTACGGACTGGATGTCCTATGATGTTTATATAAAAGAGGATCAGTGCATTGGAATTGCACAGGTGTCAGAGCAGGAACAAACGATTGAAAATGCATATCTGAAATCCTGTCAGGATGAAAAAATCAGTTTTTTATTTGCAGGTGCCGTCTATGAAAAAGAGCTACAGGAGAGATGGATATCCTGTGAACCGGGAGTATGTGATCTGGTATTTCGGGATGGAGCGCTTACTGCAATCAAAACAAAACAGGATATCATACAGGGACAGATGTTATCCTATGATGATTCTGAGATCGAGATTGAAGATTATGGAAGAATCCACCACAATGGGAAGCTTCCGGTTTACCAGACCTATGGAGATGTGTCTGAAAAATCCATATCGGATGTCGTTTTGGGCAATATGAATGTGGCTTATGTGACTGCGGGAAAGGAAGTCTGCGCAATTCTTATTTTACAGCCGGCTGATATCAAAAATATCCGTGTTCTTCTGCTATCGGATGACGGAACAAATATCCGGAGCGATGTTTATCTGAAATGTTCGACAAATGCAGATATAACTTGTGGTGATGAAACGAAAAGCGCCGGATCTGAGGAACTCCTTCATCCGGCAGATACACTGACGATGGCACCGGGAAAAACCTTTATCGTAAAACCGGAGTCGGAAGACGGTAAGATCTATCTGTGCAATGGAAATGGAACGGCTGTATCAAATGGTTATGCGGGGACGATTGAGGTACGCAGCACAGAGAATGGATATACGGTTGTCAATGAACTGCCGTTAGAGGAATATCTGTATGCGGTCGTGCCGAGTGAGATGCCATCAAGCTTTTCTCCGGAAGCGCTTAAGACACAGGCGGTGTGTGCGCGCAGTTATGCCTATATGCAGCTGATGCGGGCGGATCTGGCGGCTTACGGTGCACATATCAATGACAGCACCTCCTACCAGGTTTATAACAAAGTAGAAAAGACAAAGGAATCTGTCGCCGCTGTGGATGCGACATGCGGGCAGGTGCTGACCTGGAACGGAAAAGTTGTGGAGGCATATTATTTTTCGACTTCCATGGGTTACACAGACACCGCGAAGATCTGGAATGTGGATGATCCGTCGTCCTATGGCTATCTGAAAAAAGCATGCTTAAACCAGGCGGATGCTGACATAGATTTGTCGGATGAAACTGCATTTTCCAAGTACATCAAGAGCAGTGCGGATGGATATGACAGCGATATCCGTTATTACAGGTGGTTTGCAACGGCAGATTTATCGGATAAGACAGAAACGGTGAATGAGATCTTAGCGGCAAGACATTCCATTTCACCAAAAAATGTGTTATATTATGAATCTGACGGTACGACGGAGATGGATGTCGCCGCTGCCGGGGAGAAAATGGGAGCCATTACCGGAATGTCAGTGGAAGCAAGAAGCAGTTCCGGTTCGATTCTTACATTAGATCTTACTTATGAATGCGGCATTGTGAAAATAAAAACAGAGTACAACATCCGCAAGATTTTAGGCTGTATGGTGAAAAAAATTGTCTACGCAGATGCAACGGAATCAGAGAATATTACGATGCTGCCAAGTGCATTTTCAACCGTCGAGAAACAGGAAGACGGGACATATCTGCTGTCCGGCGGTGGTTATGGGCACGGACTCGGAATGAGCCAGAATGGGGCAAACGGAATGGCAAAAGCCGGTATGGGCTATCAGGATATCTTAAATTATTTTTATCAGGATATTACCGTGGAAACAATCGGTGAGATGGAAGGAAAAGAGACATTATGATCTGGAAGATTATAGGAAATGTGATGTCGTTTATGGGAAAATGTAAACGGGATAAGATCAATGCATATTCTGCGCAGTCTGCGTTTTTTATTATATTATCACTGATCCCGTTTCTTATGGTTTTCTCATCCCTGTTACAGTATACTTCCGTGACAGAGGGGACGCTTTTAAAAATCATTGAGAGAGTTATGCCGGAATACATAGCACCATTTCTTATTTCACTGATTGATGAGGTATACAACAGATCAGCAGGCATTATTTCCATTACGGCGATCGTTGCAATCTGGTCAGCAGCAAAAGGTGTGCAGTACATGACGGATGGACTCAATTCGGTCAATGATCTGGAGGAAACAAGAAATTGGCTTGTACTGCGGATGTGGGCAGTTGTGTATACGGTGATTTTTCTGGTAGCTATTGTGTTTACACTGTTAGTCATTGTTTTTGGTAATTCTCTCCAAAAACTGGCATCGCAGTATATCCCGTTACTGCGGCATGCGGTAGATCTTTTGGCACATTTTCGGGGACTTATCATGCTGGTCATGTTAATTGTTTTCTTTGATGTGATATTTACAGCACTGCCGAATAAAAAGCTGACTTTTAAAAGTCAGATTCCAGGGGCTGCGATCTGCGGTGTGGCGTGGTATATTTTTTCTATCGGTGTTTCCATCTATGTGGATTATTTTAACGGTTTTTCCATGTATGGAAGCCTGACGACGATCGCCCTCATCATGCTGTGGCTTTATTTCTGTATGTATATCATGATGATGTCGGCGGAAGTAAATGTCATTTTCAATGACAGTATCCGCAAGTGGCTGCTCAAAGAGAAAGAAAAGAAAAAGAGAAAAAACTCTTGAACTAATAAATTGCCTGTGCTAAAATGCAATACAGAGTGAGAATAAAAGAAAAGGCATTGAACGTGATTAGTAGTGCACTATAATTCTTTCAGAGAGAGTGGGTCACCGGCTGAAAACCCATTTAAGACAAGGTAGGAAGCGAAGTTCGCACGGGAGCTGCATTTGTGAAGTGACAGTAGCAGATGACGTCCATGCACGTTACGCATGTTAAGAGCTTTTTGTCAATATTCGTGGCAGAAAGAATCAGGGTGGTATCGCGGAATCATTCGTCCCTGGACGAATGACTCCGCGTTTTTTGTTGCTGAAACAAATCCACCACAGGAAATTGTGTCACAAAAATAATTTGTGAGACAAATATCTGAAAGAAATAATGCAGAATGGAGATTATCATGAAAGAAAAATTGCAGAAAATCAGAGAAGATGCGATCCGCCAGATCGAAGAATCCGGCGATCTGTCGAAATTGAATGATGTGCGTGTTGCGGTTCTTGGAAAAAAAGGAGAACTGACCGCAGTATTAAAGAGTATGAAAGATGTCAGTCCGGAGGAGCGTCCGTTAGTCGGACAGCTTGTCAATGAGACGAGAGAGAGCATCGAGAAGATTTTAGATGAGACAAAGAAAAAGTTAGAGGCAGCGGAGTTAGATGCAAAACTGCGCAGAGAAGTCATCGATGTGACGCTTCCGGCAAAGAAAAATAATGTCGGACACCGTCATCCGAACACGATCGCTTTAGAAGAGGTAGAGCGCATCTTTACCGGAATGGGTTACGAAGTGGTAGAGGGACCGGAAGTAGAGTATGATTATTATAACTTTGAGGCTCTTAATATCCCGGCAAACCATCCGGCAAAGGACGAGCAGGATACGTTCTATATCAATGACAAGATCGTGCTCCGTACACAGACATCTCCGGTGCAGGTCCGTGAGATGGAAAAAGGACATCTCCCGATCCGTATGATCGCACCGGGCCGTGTATTCCGTGCCGATGAGGTAGATGCGACACATTCTCCGTCTTTCCATCAGATCGAGGGACTTGTCGTTGATAAAAACATTACGTTTTCTGATTTAAAGGGAACACTTGCAGAATTCGCAAGACAGTTATTCGGACAGGATACCAAAGTAAAATTCCGTCCGCATCACTTCCCATTCACAGAGCCATCTGCCGAGATGGACGTGACCTGTTTTAAATGCGGCGGGAAAGGATGCCGTTTTTGTAAGGGTGAAGGATGGATTGAGATTTTAGGCTGTGGTATGGTACATCCGCGTGTACTGCGCATGAGCGGCATTGATCCGGAAGAATACTCAGGCTTTGCTTTTGGCATCGGATTAGAACGTATTGCACTGCTCAAATATGAGATCGATGATATGCGTCTGCTCTATGAAAATGATCAGAGATTTTTAAATCAGTTCTAGGAAAAAGATAGGAGAATATAGCATTATGAATACTTCATTAAAGTGGATCAAAGACTTAGTTCCAGGTCTTGACTGTACACCACAGGAATATATGGATGCCATGACATTATCCGGCTCTAAGGTAGAAGGATATGAGAACATGGATGAGGATCTTGATAAAATTGTGATCGGACAGGTAAAAAGCATTGAGAAACATCCGGATGCGGACAAACTTGTGATCTGCCAGGTAGATATCGGAACGGAGACAATACAGATTGTGACAGGTGCTCCGAATGTGACTGAAGGGTGCAAAGTACCGGTTGTATTAGACGGTGGAAAAGTTGCCGGAGGTCATGACGGCAGCAAGACCGAGGGCGGTATTAAGATCAAAAAAGGAAAACTGCGCGGTGTGGAGTCAAACGGTATGATGTGCTCCATCGAGGAACTTGGTTCAAACAGAGATATGTTCCCACTTGCACCGGAAAACGGTTTATATATCCTGCCGGAAGATGCTCCGGTCGGAGAGAGCGCTATCAGTTATCTTGGATTAGATGACACGGTTGTGGAATATGAGATCACTTCAAACCGTGTAGACTGTTTCTCTATTTTAGGTATTGCGAGAGAGGCGGCAGCTACGTTTGGAAAAGAGTTTGTTCCTCCGGTTGTGACAGAAACAGGCAATAATGAAGATGTTAACGATTACATCAAAGTATCTGTAAAAGATGATAAGCTCTGTTCCCGTTACACCGCAAGAGTAGTAAAAAATATCAGGATCGCACCGTCGCCGGAATGGATGCAGTGCAGACTGCGTGCGCAGGGAATCCGCCCGATCAATAACATTGTAGATATCACAAACTATGTGATGGAAGAGTATGGACAGCCGATGCATGCCTATGACCTTGACACGATCGAGGACAGAGAGATCGTAGTAAGACGCGCTGCAAAGGGTGAGCAGTTTGTGACTTTAGACGGTCAGGAACGCACCTTAGATGACTCTGTATTAATGATCTGTGATGGAAGAAAAGCCATCGGTATTGCAGGTATCATGGGTGGAGAAAACTCCATGATCACGGACAATGTTAAAACAATGCTGTTTGAAGCTGCATGCTTCGATGGAACAAATATCCGTCTGTCAGGAAGAAAGATTGGTCTGCGTACAGATGCTTCCGCAAAATTTGAAAAAGGCTTAGATCCAAACACAGCGATCGAGGCAATGAACCGTGCATGCCAGCTTATAGAGGAACTTGGTGCCGGAGAAGTTGTCGGCGGCGTTGTGGATGTTTACCCGAATGTCAAAGGGGATAAACGTATTCCATTCGAGCCGGAGAAATACAACAAACTACTTGGAACGGACATTGCAAAAGAGACAATGCTGGCTTATTTCTCAAAGATCGACCTCGGCTATGATCTGGCTTCGAACGAAGTGATCGTTCCATCCTGGAGACAGGACTTAGAGTGTGACGCCGACCTTGCAGAGGAAGTGGCAAGATTCTTCGGTTATGATAAGATTCCGACCACACTGCCAAGCGGTGAGGCTACCACAGGAAAACTTACCTTCAAACTCCGCATCGAGGCAGTAGCAAGAGAGATCGCAGAGTTCTGCGGATTTTCACAGGGCATGACGTATTCCTTTGAGAGCCCGAAAGTATACGATAAATTATTACTGCCACAGGATTCACCGCTCCGCAAAGCGGTTGTGATCAGCAATCCGCTCGGAGAGGATTTCTCTATCATGAGAACGGTTTCCTTAAATGGTATGCTGACATCACTTTCCACAAACTTTAACCGCAGAAATAAAAACGTGCGTCTGTATGAACTTGGAAATATTTACCTGCCAAAACAGGTACCGGTAACAGAGCTGCCGGAAGAGCGCATGCAGTTTACACTTGGTATGTACGGAGAGGGTGACTTCTTTACCATGAAGGGTGTGATCGAGGAGTTCCTTTACAAAGCAGGAATGAAGCTGAAACCGGAATATGATCCGGAAGCCGGAAAACCATTCTTACATCCGGGACGTCAGGCAAATGTTGTTTATGATGGCACTGTGATCGGTTATCTCGGTGAGGTTCATCCGACGGTTGCTGCAAATTATGCGATCAAAGAGCGCGTTTATGTTGCAGTACTTGATATGCCAGAGATCGTATCCCGCGCATCTTTCGACCACAAATATGAGGGAATCGCTAAATTCCCGGCTGCAGCCAGAGATATCTCCATGGTTGTTCCGAAGAAAGTGCTTGCAGGCGATATCGAGAAGATCTTCGATGAAAAGGGCGGTCAGTTCTTAGAAAAATACGATCTGTTTGATATCTATGAGGGAGCACAGATCAAACCGGGATATAAATCAATCGCATACTCCTTGTCTTTCCGTGCAAAGGACAGAAACTTAGAGGATGCCGATATCACTGGTGCAATGGATCGAATCGTGAAAGCACTTGAGCATGTTGGTGCGGAATTAAGAAAATAGGATTGAGAATCATGGACGTAAAAGATTTTTATTATGACCTGCCACAGGAGCTGATCGCACAGGACCCGTTAGAGGACCGTTCCAGTTCGCGGCTGATGGTATTGGATAAAAATACCGGTGAAGTGACACATCGTGTTTTTAAGGATATTACAGATTATTTAAGACCGGGAGACTGCCTTGTCATTAACAATACGAAAGTAATTCCTGCAAGACTGTACGGAGTGAAAGAGGGCACAGAGGCAAAGATCGAGATCCTTCTGTTGAAACGTAAGGAAAATGATATCTGGGAAACCCTTGTAAAACCGGGCAAAAAATGTAAAGTCGGAACAAAGATCAGTTTTGGCGATGGACTTCTGACCGGTGAGGTCATTGATATCGTGGAAGAGGGGAACCGTCTGATCCAGTTCCACTATGATGGAATTTTTGAGGAGATTTTAGACCAGCTTGGACAGATGCCGCTGCCGCCTTATATCACACATCAGCTTCAGGATAAAAACCGTTACCAGACGGTATATGCAAAGTATGATGGCTCTGCCGCTGCACCGACAGCGGGACTCCATTTTACACCGGAATTATTAAAAAAAGTAAAGGAAATGGGTGTGGAGATCGCAGAGGTGACACTTCATGTAGGGCTTGGTACATTCCGCCCGGTCAAGGAGACGGATGTATTAAAACACCATATGCATTCGGAATTTTACCGGATCGAACAGTCCGAGGCAGATAAGATCAACCATGCAAAAGAGACCGGACATCGTGTCATTGCGGTAGGAACGACCAGCACGCGTACTTTAGAGGCGGCATCGGACGAGAACGGTTTCCTGCGCGAGACAAGCGGATGGACAGAGATCTTTATTTATCCGGGTTACAGGTTTAAAGTCATTGATTCCCTGATTACCAATTTCCATTTGCCGGAATCCACACTGGTAATGTTAGTTTCAGCACTGGCAGGACGGGAACATGTGTTAAACGCATATGAAATTGCCGTGCAGGAGAAATATCGTTTCTTTAGCTTTGGGGATGCAATGCTGATAACGGATACAACAGTTTAAATGATCTGAAAAGATGCAACAGACAGCATGATTTACGGGCAAAATGATTGCTTGAAAAAATCACGAAAGAGAAGGAGAATTACGGAATGGAAGAGAAAAGACATCATAAGCGTTTAAAACTCGACGTTTCCATCCAGTTAGAACGTCTGACAGAAGATGGAACGACGACATATAATTACACGCAGATTGTAGTTACGGATGTTTCGCGCGGCGGAATCGGCTTCCAGTCCGACGAACCTTTGGAAGTGGGGGAATATTATAATACCAGAATCCAGATATGGACGAAAGAGGTGATCGATGCAGTCATCGAGATCGTGCGTAAGCAGAAAATGGAAGATGGAACCGACAAATATGGGGCAACTTTTATTGGAATGTCGGATACAGATGCAATAAAAATAGATATTTATCAGGTGTTTCGTGAAGCATAAAAGTATAAGAGATGAAGTATGCTTTTGATGACAGGATAAATGCAAAAAATCGAAGAGAGCCAGATAGGTCACATCCTAAAATAAAGATGATCTGTCTGGCTCTTTTTATTTCTGTCATTCTTCGTCCATAAGCTATCATTTATGAAAGCATAGGTATACGAATAAATTATTTGTAAGTCATAAAATTAATTATGCTTCATAAGAACTTACGGTAATTGTATAATCGCTTGTACCTTCCACATAAGTGGTTCCATCAGAGCCTTTGACGGTAACGGTGTTGCCATCCTCATCTGTAATGGTTCCCTTGCAGGTTAAAGAGGAGAGAGTGCTGTCCCCATCAACGATCCAGGTAGAACTGCTGTCAATGGTCAGATTTGCATAACCGTCTCCGCCATTTCCGGCATTGCTTTCATCCTGAACAAAACTTCCGGTCCAGGTACTTTTATTTTCAAGGGAAACGTCAAGCTGGCTGATGCTGTCCCAGATGATCTTTCCTGCCATGGTCTGGGCATCTGTAGTAAATTCACAGTCAGCACCGTTGGCACCGGAAGAACCCCAGCCTCGGGCATTGCTGTTTCCGGTACATTTTAACAGGAAATCATTGGAATCAGAATAACTTAAATCTACGCCTGACAAATAAAAGGTACTTTCTGTATTGGTGGTGTAGAACATGCCTCCGTTTTTAGAAGTCAGGCTTCCTCCTGTCATGGAAAAATCGCTGTTTCCAACTTCGGAATCACCGGACATGCTCTGATAGAGGATGACGGTCCAGTTACAGTCATTCTGCTCGTTTTCCGGAATGTTGCCGGTCAGATCACAGTCTGTTAATTTTAAGGAGTTTAAGCCCTCGATACAGACTGCTTCGGATCCGTTGGCAGTTAAAGCTGCATTTGAGATAGAGATATCTGCAGTACAGTAAACAGCCGGGGATCCGGTTCCGTTTGAAGTGTAGCTGCCGCCGTCTACGGTCATGGTACCACCGCCACGGTCACTCCGGATTGCAGCAGAAGATTCGCCGTTCGTTGTCACGGTCAGATTTTTTGCAGTCAGGGTACCACCGCCTGCAACATGAATACCGCCGGAGGTATCCTGTCTGGTTGTGATTGTGCTGTCAGAAACTGTGACATTTCCGTTTCCATAAGAAAAGATACCTGCACCACCGGCAGAGTCTGTCGTGATCGTCGCATTGTCTATGGTTACTGTTCCGTCAGTTACCAAAAGACCCGCACCTACTCCGTAAAAACTGGACGAATCGCTACCGGTACTGTCGGAGGAAGTGCGGTCTAATGTGATATCTTTTAAAGTAACGTTTGCGCCATTTGAAACAAGAACCGCATTTTCATCGGATCCGGTGGAAGAGAAAGTCTCATCGGAAACTTCGGTATCTTCCGTATATTCGGTTACGGCATTGTAAGATTCCGGCTGGGAGGAAGCGCTGCCTCCCGGAGCGCCTCCTCCTGGAGTGTTACCTCCCGGCTGACCGCCGGCGTTGTCAGAGATCGTTACAGTTGCAGCGTTACCATCATCATCTAAGGTGATCGTTGCCATAGTACCTTCGGATAAAGCGGAAAGTGTTGTTTCTTTTCCATCTTTGTCATAATAGATGGTAGAGTCGGTCAGATTGATCGTCTCAGTTGTCATATTACTCATATCCGGGGCACCGCCGTTGTCGGAAGGGGCAGAATTGTTGTCTCCACTAGGCGGATTGCCAGGGGTTTCGGTGGAATCTGCGCCATCAGAGTCAGGTTTGTCAGGTGCCTCTGTTGAATCGTTGTTGTCAGAGTTCCCGTTGCCTGCTGGGGCACCACCGTTGTTATCGCTCGGTGGATTGCCCGGTGCTTCGCCCTGACCGCCGCCCGGCATGGCTGCAACTGTGATCGTGCTGTCGGTAATTTCGGAAATCATTCCGGTTACCGTGTTTTCATCTGATTTTGCATCAGTGTCCTCCGTAGATGTTTCCACTGTGCTTTCTACAGAAGAAGAGGTATTTGTGTTATTACCTGTACTATTGTTTGTGCTGCCGCATCCGGAAAAAATCAGTGTTCCTGCCAATGTGATACATAATAATGCTTTTTGATATTTCATAATGTTTGTCACTCCTTTTTTGTTGATAGCTGTATTCTATCGGGGGAATGTGACGGTTAGATGAAGCCATGCTGGAAGCTGGGTGAATTTAAAGAGAATTCTGTGTGGAATAGAAAAATTGGACGAAAAATGTGATTTAAAAAATTTTTTTTAAATTTATGAAATTTACTATTGTAGATTTTTGAAAAGTGTGCTAAACTATGTTTGTATCCATGAACTAGTTTATAATGTAAACAGTTCAACTCAAGAGGCTGTATTCTGATTAACGTCAGAATATGGCTTTTTGACTGTCTGGAGTTCTTTTTGGGATGTTCTATAATCCGGCATTTCGCCATTTACCCCAAATTTGAAATACAAGTGTTATATTTATATAAGAAAAAATACAAATAAAATCTTATAATTGCAGGAATATTAATTGAAAGGGAGCGGAAACTTTTATATGGAGGGAGATAAAGTACCGGTAAGTTTAAAAGAAAATGTAATCAAAAAAGAAAATTGCAGGGAGGAATGGGTTATGTACAAAAGATTACTGGCAGGTCTGCTTGCTGTTACAGTGACCATGACGGGAATTTCATTTCCGGACAGTGTATTTGCTGCGCAGGATGATACCGCAGTCATAAAGGAAGAAGAGACCGGGACAGAGAGCAGTGAAGTTACGGAAAGCGAAGAAACAGAAGAATCGGAAGAGACTCTGACAGAAAAGACCGGATCAGACGGTGAAACAGAACCGGACGAAACACAAGCGGCTGAAATCGTACAGACAGAGACGGACAATGAAGCAGATATGACAGAAACTGAGGAGACTGTCGAAATTAAAGAGACGGAAACAGAAGAGCAGACAGAGGAGTTACAGGAGACAGAGAAAACGGATGCCAGGGTTACCTCAGAATTGACGGTCAGAGGAACAGACAGTTTCGGATCAATGTTTGCACAGGAATTTTCTGGTGTTGCAGCCGAGCAGACTGAAAATAATGGATGCAATGTGTTTTCGATTGATATGAGCGGGAATCAGGCATCTGTTTCTTTTGAAACAACACAGGATGCAACACTTGTCGTTGCAGTATATGATGAGAACGGCAATCAGATGCTGGCTTCCGGGAAAAAGAACGTAACAAATACAGAGACAGAAACAACAGTAACGATCAATTCCGGCACGATTCCACAATATTATCTGGTGCGTGGATATCTAATCGAAACAGAGACACTTCGTCCAATCTGTACAGTATATGAATCCTCTATGTATACGCAGGAAATGCAGGAGTTTTTAGCAAAGACGACAGATGATTTTGACGAAGAAAAGGTGCTGAACCTGGATGACGATGATACGAACAATTTTGCAGTCTATGGAGACGATACCATTATTATTCCATCTGAAACGGGAAAAAATATTGTGGTGTCGGCAGATGATTCCACAAATACATATGTGATCAAAAATGCAGATACAGACATGACATCTTTGGAAGAAGGAGATATTTTTTCCTATGAATATGCAGATGGTCAGTTTATTATAACGAAAGTTGCATCGATTGATGTAAATGGAACAACGGTTACGATTACCGGTGATGACATCGAAATGGAGGATGTTTTTTCCTATGTCAAAATTGATGCATCAGATGATCTTGCAAACGCAACGATCGATCCGTCTGCCTGTGGGGATGGTGTCACATATGAGGGACTTTCGGATGAGCCGGAGAACAGTGAGTATAAAGCAGCCGACATCAGTGGAAGTGTCAAAAAGACAATGAAATTCAGATTGGATAAATCAGGAAAAGATTCTGATGGAAGTTACAGTATTTCAGGCGGTTTGTGGATGCGGATTACATGTTCTGCAAAATTATATCTTACATTTTCCAAGTGTTATGTGGAATTAAAGCTGGATTATAAAGGCAGCCTTGATATTACAGCAAAAGGAAAATTTACAGCAACTGTACCGCTACCGTCTGTGGGATATATGTTTTATGGTATTATTGTGGAACTGACGCCGTCTATGATATATGAGTGGGAAATTAATGGTGCAGTCGGCGCTGATATCAGTGGTACTTTTGGCATTCAGGCAGATAACAATGGAATTACAAGCCTGACCACAATGCCAAAATGTACGCCTAAACTAAAAATCAGTGGAAGTTTTTACTGGGGGCTTTCTTTAGAACCGCGTGTGAAAATTTTGAGTAATAACGTTGCTTCTGCAAGCCTTACAGGAAAAGCGGGCATTAAGTTAAATGCATCATGGAAACCAGAAATCCTAAAACAGGAAAAGACGATTCATAGCTGTGAAAAATGTATTGAGGGAAAAATTAATGCAGAGCTTACGCTAAAAGCAGGCGTGAAAATGCTGAGTAAAATTTCCTATAATATAAATTTAATTGGGGAGTCGAAGAAAATCGCTGATTTTTATTATTCCATTGATCATAATGATTATGGTCTGACGAAGTGTCCGCATTTAAGTTATCGTTTGAATCTGGTTGTGGTTGACACAGATGGTAATCTGCTGCCGGATACTGTAGTAACGATTACGGATCAGACAGGACAGTTTGAGGAAGTAAAGAAAAAGACGGATATGCTTGGCAAATTATCAGTCTATCTGCCGGAAAGCCGGTATACGATCACTCCGGTAAAAGATGGGTATGTACCTACCAGGAGAAACATTGAAATCCATATGGATGAGACGATAGATGACTTGCGGATTACGTTGTGTAAGACCGTTGGAGGGGGGACAGGAAATAAAATTGATACGGTCAGACCGGATTTGGGGTTAAATAGTTATTCACAGGTATTGAGCTCAGGCGTTAACTATATGGGTGTTATATCAGGAAATGGGAGTTTGTATATGTGGGGAAATAATGATTGTGGTCAATTAGGAGATGGAACAAAAACGTATCGAGATATACCTGTAAAAATAATGGACAATGTTGTTTCTATTAGTACAAGATGGGACTCAAGTGGTGCTATTACAAGAGATGGAAGTTTGTATATGTGGGGATGCAATGATTATGGTCAATTAGGGGATGGAACGACGGAAGGTAGATATGTGCCTGATGTGCCTGTAAAAATAATGGATAATGTTAGGAATGTTATTATGGGGGAATACAATATAAATGGTGCAATAACAAATAATGGAGAACTTTATCTATGGGGAACGGGACATTTAGAACCAGTCAGAATAATGGATAATGTTTTAGCAGCAAGTATATCGATGACCCTATATCTTAATAGTGGGGTATTAACAAAGGATGGAAGGTTGTATGAATGGGATGATAATGATATGATGGCATTTGGTGCGCCTACTGTAGAAATTACAATCCCCGGTGGCGTAGCCCTCCCCTCCGCCATATCCACACAATCCGAAGAATCATCCTCAGATTCCGTACCAGTTTTAACAGCAGCACCGGATTCCACACAGCAGGCATCCGAGTCTGAACCAGTAGATCAGCCGGAAGCACTCGAAGAAGAGGCAGTCTCCGTATTTAAAGCCGACGCCACCGAAACCAACACCGCCACCGGCACACAGACGGCATCTTTCAAAAACCTGACGCCGAACGATACCTACAATTTTTATGTGGCAAGATCCCTGACTGCAGATGACCTGCTCGCCTCTGACAATATTTTAGATATCCGTCAGGCAGTGGCAGGGGAAGATGGCAGGATGAGTGTGACCTACCAGCCGAGAGAGACGGACGATAATGCAGTTATTTTTGTTGTCGGAAGTACACCAAAAGATCTTTCCGGTGCGCAGATCACGATTGGAAACACCACATATAACGGTACGGCAAAAAGTGTGACAGCAGCGGTTGAATGTGATGGTAAAACATTAGTCGAGGGACGTGATTATCTGGTAACCGGTGGATTTGAAATTACCGGGTTAGGTACTTACACATTAACGATCATAGGTACAGGTATTTATACCGGAACGGCATCTAAAACATATACGGTGACCTGTCAGCACAATTATACGGAGAGCATAACGAAACAGCCGACCTGCACTGAACCGGGAAGAAAGACTTTAACCTGCAGTATCTGTGGGGCAGTCAAGGATACTACATCGATTCCAAAGACAGCGCATACTTATAAAAACAAAAAGGTGACAAAGCGTGCAACAACCAGTAAAAATGGTACATTTACAGCAGTATGTTCGGTATGTGGGGCAGAACAGACGGAAGTGATTTATGCTGCAAAAACGATAAAACTTTCCAAAACATCTATGACGTATAATGGAAAGAAGCAGAAACCATCTGTAACTATTACGGATGCGGCAGGAAAGAGGCTGAAAAACGGTACTGATTATAAGGTGACTTATCCGAAAAAGACACAAAATGTTGGAAAATATACAGTGACGGTGACATTAAAAGGCAATTATACCGGAACCGTAAAAAAGACATTTACGATTCTGCCAAAGAATACAGCCATTTCCAAACTGACAGCTTCAAAAAATACGGTCACAGTAAAATGGAAGAAGCAGACAAAACAGACCGCCGGTTATGAGATCCAGTATTCCACCAGCAGTAAATTCACAAAGAAAACCACAAAGACTGTAAAAGCTGCAAAGAACAGCATGACTTCCAAAAAGATTACAAAGCTGAAAGCAAAGAAAAAATATTATGTACGCATCCGGACGTATCAGACAGTCAAGGTTGGGAAAAAATCAACAAAGATTTATGCCAGCTGGTCGAAAGCAAAGACGGTTACAACGCAGAGATTTCGCTTTAAAAAATAAAAACCCCTGTTCTGCCTGTGAATTCCAGGCA
>OHAN01001672.1_pt1 | contig 17101 bp, 17 predicted proteins | sample 1577121 | NCBI WGS metagenome assembly OHAN01 (sample SAMEA3541554, study PRJEB24748) | human gut metagenome | biome: human gut; feature: human-associated habitat; material: faeces | place: China | collected 2012 | reverse complement strand
ACGCAGCCACTGGATTTTCGGCGGCGACGGCTGGGCTTACGATATCGGCTACGGCGGACTTGACCATGTTCTTGCCAGCGGCGAAAACATTAACGTAATGGTATTCGATACCGAAGTATATTCCAACACCGGCGGCCAGTCCTCCAAAGCAACACCGGCAGCGGCTATTGCCAAATTTGCGGCCAGCGGCAAACGCACCCGCAAAAAAGACCTCGGCATGATGGCCATGAGCTACGGCTATGTTTATGTAGCGCAAATCGCCATGGGCGCGGATAAGAACCAAACCCTTAAAGCCATTGCCGAAGCAGAGGCTTACGACGGCCCGTCCCTGATTATTGCTTATTCGCCGTGCATTAACCACGGTTTGAAAGCAGGTATGGGCAACAGCCAGCTGGAAGCAAAACATGCTGTTGAATGCGGTTACTGGGCTAACTACCGTTACAACCCGGAACTGAAGGAACAGGGCAAAAATCCGTTCATTCTCGACAGCAAGGAACCTACCGGCAACTTCCGCGAATTCTTAATGGGCGAAGTACGTTACTCCGCACTCTTAAAACAATTCCCGGACCAGGCAGAAGCATTGTTTGAAAAAACAGAGCATGACGCCAAAGAACGCCTTGCAACCTACAAACGCCTTGCAGGCAAGGAATAAAAGGCTTCAATAAAAAAACGCATAAACTAAAATAAAAAACGCCGTGCTTTACGCATGGCGTTTTTGTTTTGCGCGTTTTGGTTTTAGTTTTGGCTTTTAAGCGCTTCCTCCAGCGCAAGGGCAAGCTGATCGGGGCAGCTGGTTGGTTTATTGCCGCACTTAATGCCCTTTAAGCGGCGGATAACTTCTTCTGCCGGCATACTGGTCACAAGCTGCGAAATGCCTGCGGTATTGCCGGGGCAGCCGTTAATAAACTGCGCGTGTTTTACAATGCCGTTTTCTACCTCCACGTCAATGGCTATGGAGCAGGTTCCGCGGGTTTTATATAACAAAATAAAGCCTCCTTTAAAATTACTGCAACACAATTATACAGTAATTTTGGCTGCCTGCAAAGAAACTGCACTGGCGTTTTTGCATAAAGTTCACTTTTACGGGCAGGATTTTACAGGTAAAAATGGAAATAAGCATAATATGGATTAGTTTACGCTAAATGATGTGTTGAGTTAAAAGGAGTTTATATGATTATTGGTATCGGCTGCGATTTGGCAGAGGTAAGCCGCATTAAAAGAGCGCTTGGCATGAAGGGCTTTGCCGCGCGTGTGTTTACCCAGCGCGAGCAGGATTACTGCATGGCGCGCGGAGTGCAGGCATACGCCAGCTTTGCCGCACGTTTTGCCGCCAAGGAGGCTTTTGTAAAAGCTGTTGGTACGGGGCTGCGCGGCGGGCGGCTGACCGAAATTGAGGTTATAAACGACGCGCTTGGCAGGCCGCAGCTTGTTTTATACGGTTATTTTAAAGATTACGCCAAAGGGCTTGGCACAGAAAAAATACATTTAACTTTAAGCCATACCAAAGAGCTGGCAATGGCGCAGGTAATTCTGGAGGGATAATAAATGAAACTTGTATATGCGCATGAAATGGGCGCGCTTGATAAAAAAGCGGCGGAGGAGTTTTATCTGCCAACGGCTGTTTTAATGGAAAATGCCGGGCGTGCGGCGGCAGAAACCGCGGCGGAACTTTTGGGCGGCGATGTATACGCCAAAAGCGTGGTTGTGTTTGCCGGTAAGGGCAACAACGGCGGCGATGGACTGGTGGCGGCACGCTGGCTCAGTGCCGGGGGCGCACGCGTAAAAATCTTTCTGGCTTCGCCCGCGGCTGAGTTTACCGGCGCGGCAGGCGTACAGCTGAAAATCTGTGCCAAAAGCGGCCTTGCTGTTACGGAGCTGAAAGAAGAATGTGACTGGAACGTGGCGGAAATTGCCTCCGTCCATGCGGATTTAATGATTGACGCGCTGCTTGGCACCGGCTTTAAGGGTGAGCTTGGCGGCAATTACAAGCGGGCCTGCCTTTTGATGAACGGCGCGCGTGCGGATGTGCTGGCGGTGGATATTCCGAGCGGCGCGCAGGCAGATACCGGCGAAGCGGACGAAAACGCAGTGCAGGCAGCGGCAACCGTAACCATGCAGCTGCCTAAGCCCGGGCTTTATTTATACCCGGCGGCGGAGCTTGCGGGCAAGGTTGTTGTTGCGCCGATTGGCATGCCGGAGGCTTTAACGGAGCAGGCAGAAGGGCATAAATACCTTTTGGATTCGGAAATTGTGCGCGATTTTCTGCCCATCCGCAGCGGCAACTGCCATAAGGGCGAAGCGGGGCGCGTAACGGTGGCGGCAGGTTCGCCGGGCTACACGGGCGCGGCGGCGCTGTGCGCGCAGGCTGCCGTTAAGGCAGGCGCGGGGCTGGTAAGCCTTTACACGCCGCTGTGCTCGCGCGAGGTACTGGCGGTTAAGCTTACGGAAGTAATGGTAAAAGGGCTTATCGAGCGTATGCCGGGTGTGCTGGGCGGCGGCGCCGCTGGCGAAGTGCTGGACGCGGCGGCAAAATCGGACGTTTTGGCAATCGGCCCGGGGCTTGGCACCAGCGAAGCAACCGGCGAGGTAATTTTAAATATTCTGGAAAATTACGAAGGCACGGCGGTTATCGACGCAGACGCGCTGACAGCGTTAAGCCGCAAAACCGAAATTCTGCCGCAGCTTAAATGCACCAAAATACTTACGCCGCACCCGGGTGAAATGGCGCGTTTGTGCGGTTTAAGCGCTGCCGAAGTTGATGTGCGCCGCATTGAACTTGCGGAAAAATACGCCGCAGAATGGAACTGCGTGCTGGTACTGAAGGGAGCGCCGACGGTTATCGGCTGCCCAGACGGCACGGTGTATGTTAACACCACCGGTACGCCTGCCATGGCAACCGGCGGCTGCGGCGATGTACTTACGGGCATTATTGCCGGGCTGTGCGCACAGGGCATTGAAGCGGAAGCTGCCGCTGCGTGCGGTGTGTACCTGCACGGGCTGGCGGGCGAGCTTGCCTCAGACGGCTGCATAGGCCTTGCTGCCGGTGAACTGGCGGCCTTTGTGCCGGAAGCACGCCGTATGGCGGAAAACGGCGAAATTTAAGTGAAATTTGCCTTGGCAAACTGCGCTTTTGTTTACAGAACTTTATAAAAATGATAAAATTATTTAGTTAAACTTTGCAAAAAGGAGTGACGGGGCTTGCATAAAAAAATCATCTGCTGCCTTTTATTTATAATAAGTATTTTTGCCTGTGTCTCCGCCTACGCGGCCGAGGTAACGGATGTGCGCTGGGGGCTGGACAGGTTCAATGTGCTTCGCCTCGTTGTGGATTTGGATTCTCCGCCCGGCTACAATATCAGCTTTCAGGGGCAGACCATGCTGGTAACGGTTAACGCCAAACTTGATGAAAAAGTAACACGCAGCTTTAAAATGCGCAGCACGCTTGCACCAACCATGACCGTTGAAGAAAGCGGCGGCAATACGGTGCTGAAGCTGCCTCTTGCGCGCACTATCGGCACGCAGGATTACAATGCGTTTACCTTAAAGAACGACCCTGTAACAAAACGCCCCAACCGCCTGGTTGTGGATATTACCGCCGATAAAACGGCAACGCCGAGCGTGGTTATACCAAAGGCAGACAATTCTGCCGAAAAGGCTAAAGCGCCCGTAACCGTACCCAAAACCAGCACGGCCAAAACTACGGTGCCCAAAACAACAACTCCCAAAACTACGGCTAAAGTAACCGTGCCTAAAAAAACGGCGGTTAAAACCGAAGAAAAGAAAACTGCCAAAAGCAGTTTTAAAACTGACGGCGGCCTGAAAGGCAAAAAGATTACGCTTGATGCCGGGCACGGCGGCAGCGACCCGGGGGCAATCGGCTCTAACGGCACGCGCGAAAAAGACGTAACGCTTAAAATTACCAAAAAAGTGCAGGAGCTGCTGAAGAAAAAAGGCGCCAAAGTGAGCATGACGCGCACCGGCGATACCGACGTTTACGGCCCTAACGCCAGCGATTCGCAGGAACTGCAGGCCCGCGTTGATGTGGCGGAAGACAACGACGCCGATGCTTTCATAAGCATTCACATCAATTCTTCCACCAATAAAAGCGTAGGCGGCTTCTCGTCCTACTATTATCCCAAAACAAATAACGACGCCCGTCTGGCACAGGCCGTGCAGGACAGGCTTGTTAAAAACTTCGGGCTGGATGACCTTGGCATACGCAAGGCAAACTTCTATGTAAACAAACGCTGCAGCATGCCGTCAACCCTTCTGGAACTGGCATTTATATCCAACCCCAAAGAAGAAAAACTGATGAACAGCAACTGGTATATCAACAAACTGGCAAAATCCATTGCCGATGGCATTGAAGATTATTTTAAATAACGGAGGGTACTTAAAATGATGAAAAAATTTTTAACAGTACTCTGCGTGGTACTGATGACTTTGTTTGCCGCGGCCTGCACGCAGGAAAACAACGCCGTGCTGCCGGACGCCAATGCTGTTGCAGACAGCCGTGAACATACGGTAACAATTTACCGCGTACCTGCTGACGGCACCGAAAAACTGTATGCCGAAAAAGTAAGCGTTAAAGGCGATAAGGAAGAACTGCCGCTTTTGGCACTGGAAGCGCTGATAAACACCAAACCGCAAAGCGATAAGCTTATTAACGCTTTTCCGAAAGGTTTAAAAATAATCAGCCTTACGGTTGACAAAGGCGTGGCCGTTGTAAATTTAAGCAAGGAAATTTACAATATTGAAGCCGGTTCTTATACCGAAATGATGCTGACTTCGGCCATAACCAATACGCTGACGGAGTTTCCGGAAATTAAAAAGGTAAACTTTTTAATAGAAGGCGAGAAAAAAGCCAGCATTAAAGGGCATATTGATTTGATGGACGCCTTTGAGCGCGATACGGATATTATAGCAAAATAACAAAGGCAGTACCGGCAGGTTCCGGTACTGCTTTTTGGCATTACAACGAACTTAGCGAAAGGATATGAAACATGGAAATTTACTGCAAAGACAGTGCGGCAACGGAAGCGCTTGGCAGGCTGCTCGGCACACTGGCGCAGGACGGCGACGTATACTGCCTCACCGGCACGCTTGGCGCGGGCAAAACGCTGTTAAGCCGCGGCATGGCAGCCGGGCTTGGCGCCGATATAAACGAAGTGAACAGCCCTACCTTTGCCATAATGAATGTGTACAGCGGCAGGCTGGAAATGCGCCATTTTGATTTGTACCGCATAAAGGACAGCGATGAACTTTATAACACCGGTTTTGGCGAATACTGCGGCGGCGACGGGCTGACGGTAATAGAATGGGGCGAACTGTTTATTGACGAACTGCCCGAAGAATATCTGCATATTACGATAGAGCTGGAGGACGCGGGACGCAGGTTTGTTTTTGAACCGCACGGAGCGCGCTACGAAAAACTTTGCGGGGAAGTGGAAAAAAATGCTGGTACTGTCAATTGATACGGCAACCAAAGCCTGCGCCGTCGGCTTATGCCGTGACGGCAAAATTTTGGCCGAATATAAAATAAATATGGGCATGACCCATTCCGAAGGGCTGATGCCTCAGCTGGAACAGCTTTTGGAGCGCACCGGCGTGCAGAAGGCAGATATTGATTTAATTGCCGTAAGCATGGGGCCGGGTTCTTTTACAGGGCTGCGCATTGGCTTGGCAACGGCCGAAGCGCTGGCCTACGCATGGAAAAAGCCTTTGCAGGGAGTGGCAACACCGCTGGCACTGGCATATAACCTGCCGGTAAGCGGCATAGTGCTTTCGCCCGTTCTGGACGCGCAAAAGGGCAACTATTACCAGGCGCTGTACGAATGGCAGGACGGCGAAGCTATTGAACTGCAAAGCGTGCAGGTAGTAAATAAGCAACGGGAACGTCAGGAGTTCCGGGAAGTCGATAAGCAGCAGCTTTTGGAAACCCTTGCCTTGCAGGGTAAACCTGCCGTTATTTTGGGCGAATGTGCAAAGCTTGAAAACATGGAGCTGCCCGGTTGGTGCAGCCTTGCGCCCGAATACCTGCGCCTGCCGCAGGCAGCGGGTACGGCACTGGCCGCGCTTAAAGCCTATAACCCCGAAGTGCAGAGCGGCATCTTCGGGCTGGAGCCTTACTATATCAGAAAATCGGAGGCAGAAGAACTATGGGAACAGAAGCACGGAAAACAGTAATCCGCCAGTTTTCTGCCGGCGATATTACAGAGGTTTGCAAAATAGAAAACAGCACGTTTTTTGACGCCTGGAACGAAAGCATGTGGCTGGACGAACTTAACAACAGCCTTACAACATACATTGTTATGGAGGAAAACGGCAAGGTTACAGGCTATGCCGGGTACTGGCTGGTGGCAGGCGAAGCGCAGATTACGCGCGTAGCCGTTGCCGAAGGAGAGCGCGAGCGCGGGCTGGGCACCAAACTTACGGCGGCGCTGATTAACCTTGCGTGGAATGAAGGCGCCGACGCTATAACGCTGGAGGTGCGCCAGAGCAACACAGCCGCGCAGAAAATGTACTTAACCTGCGGCTTCCGCGCCGAAGGCGTGCGCCCCGGCTATTATGCCGATAACCACGAAGACGCCGTAATTATGTGGCTGTACAGGGAGGCTGAAACCAATGAGTGAAGACATTTATATACTCGGCATTGAATCGAGCTGTGACGAAACTGCCGCTGCCGTTGTAAAAAACGGGCGCGAGGTTTTAAGCAACATCATTGCCTCGCAGGTGCCCATTCACCGCAAATACGGCGGCGTAGTGCCGGAAATTGCCTCGCGCAACCATATACGCAACGTACTGCCGGTAATAGATGAAGCGCTTGCCAAAGCACAGGTGCCGCTGGAGAAAATAAACGCCGTTGCCGTAACCTACGGGCCGGGCCTTGTAGGCGCGCTGCTGGTAGGCCTTTCGGCAGGCAAAGCGCTGGCATGGGCGGCAGATAAGCCGCTGATAGGTGTAAACCATCTGGAAGGGCATGTTTTTGCCAACTTTTTAAACGACAAAGACCTCAAGCCGCCGTTTCTCGCACTGGTTGTAAGCGGCGGGCACACGGCGCTGCTGGTTGTAAAGGATTACAACAGTTTTGAGCTTCTGGGGCAGACCCGCGACGATGCCGCCGGTGAAGCCTTCGATAAAGTGGCGCGTGTTTTAGGGCTGCCTTATCCCGGCGGGCCGGAGGTGGAAAAACTGGCGCTTGGCGGCAACCCGCTGGCCATAGATTTTCCGCGTGCCAAGCTGGGCAACAATTTTGAATTCAGCTTCAGCGGCTTAAAATCGGCGGTTATCAACTACCTGCACAACAAACAGCAGGCGGGCGAAGAAGTAAACCGTGCCGATGTTGCAGCGTCGTTTCAATATGCCATTGTGGACGCGCTGGTGCAGAAAAGCGTGCACGCCCTTAAAGAAACTGGCTTGAAAGAAATTGTACTTGCAGGCGGCGTATCGGCCAACAAAACCTTGCAGAATACACTGGCAAAGGCGGCAGAACGCGCCGGAGCGCGCCTGGTTCACCCAACTCCGATACTCTGCACGGATAATGCCGTGATGATTGCCTGCCGCGGTTATTTTATGTATATCAACGGGGAGAAAAGTCCCCTTGGTTTGAACGCTGTTCCATCGTTAAAATTGGGATAAACACTGTCTATAATGTGAACTCCAAACTGTGGAAAACGTGCAAAACTCTGTGAAAAAGCATAGAATTGCACCTAATGATTGCGGAAAACTCTGTGTATAATGTGGATAACATTGTGAATTACAGTGTAAAACACTAATGTTGTAAATTTTTTGAAAACTTGGTATTAACACTATGTTAAAAAATCTTAACAGTGAACAGAAAAATATACTGGCTTCTATCAGGCAAGGCATGGATTTTGCAGCCGATATTGCCCACGCCTGCATTACAGTGTACCTTGCGTCGGATGACAAACGTTTTTTGCGCGTTTACCATCAGTCCATGCCCAAAACGCAGTTTTTGCAGCAGCCGGAACTGGCGCCCGGGCGTGAGGTGCGCATCAGCGAAGAACCGCTGATTGCCCGCTGTTTGCAGCGCAATGTTCCGCTTGAAGGCAAGCGCGAGCTGAGCCTCGGGCAGTTTGCCGGCGTGCGCGTGTACCCTGTGCAGGACAGGCGCGGCAAATGCTTTGCCGCCGTGGTGTTTGATTTAAGCGGCGTTGACGATATTTTTATTAACGTAGCGTTTGAATTTTTAAAAACACAGGCACGCCCCGAGCAGGACAGCGAGTTTTACCGCCGCCTTGCCCCGGGTGATGCGCTGATGGTGGTTGACGCGGAGAAAAAAATAATAGCGGCCAATTCCACTGCCCGGCATATTTTTCAGGTGGTGGGCATTACAACGCCAATCGGCCTGCGCACCAATAGCGTACAGATTAACTGGCCGCTTGTCGGCATGGTGCTTAAAACAGGCACGGCCGAAGGCAAGGAAATCCGCCTGCGCGGCATGCTTTTGGCCATGCGCGTGGTGCCTGTCGGCGGCACGGCGGAAGCAAGCTATGCCATTGTAATTTTGCGCGATATTACCGAACTGAAAAAGCGTGACGAAGAACTGCTTGTTAAAGCGGCGGTAATTAAAGAGATACACCACCGCGTAAAAAACAACCTGCAAACCATTGCCAGCCTACTGCGCCTGCAAATGCGCCGCGCCAAAGCGGACGAAACCAAAAGCGTGCTGCGCGACTGCATCAGCCGCGTAAACAGCATTGCCGTTGTGCACGAATTTTTGGCGCAGCAGGGCAGCGGCACGGTGGATATGGCAGCGGTGGCGCAGGGAATTTACAAAGCGGTTCTCAGCGGCATGGCCGCGCCGGAACTGCGCCTTACAACCGGATTCAGTGCCGATAACGTTGTTATTCCTTCGGAAAAAGCAACCAGCATGGCACTGGTATTAAACGAAATGCTCCAGAACTGCTTTGACCATGCCTTTACAGGGCGCACGCAGGGCGCCATCAGCGTAGAGCTGAAAAAAACAGAAAGCGGCTGCCGCCTTACCGTATGCGACGACGGCAACGGCCTGCCGCCGGGCTTTAACGGCATTCCACAGAGCAGCTTGGGCCTGCGCATTATTAAAACCATGGCCGAAGCCGATTTACACGGAACTTTTAAAATAGAAAACAGGCCGCAGGGAGGAACCTGCGCCGAAGTAGCAATACCTTTGGGGGGATAAAAATGGAAGGGTTAAAAATTATTATTGCCGATGACGAAGCGTTAATCCGTCTGGATTTGCGCGAAATGCTGACGGAAGCGGGGCATACGGTGCTTGGCGAAGCATCTGACGGTGAAGAAGCCGTGGAGCTTGCCCGGCGCTTAAAGCCGGATTTGGTTATTATGGACGTAAAAATGCCGAAGATGGACGGCATTACGGCAGCTGGAATTATTACCGGCCAGCATATTGCGCCGGTGCTTCTTTTAACGGCTTACAGCCAGCAGGATGTGGTTGAGCGCGCCAACAGCAGCGGCGTAATGGCATATCTGGTTAAGCCGGTGCGCGAAGAACAGCTTTTTGCCACCATGCAGGTAGCCATTGCCCGCTTTAAGGAATACCAGAAGATGGACAGCGAACTTGCCGGTTTGCGCGAAAGCCTTGAAACACGCAAACTGCTTGACCGCGCCAAAGGCATATTAATGGCGGCACACGGCTTTACGGAAGACGAAGCATACAGCAAAATGCGCCAGTACAGCATGAACCGCCGCATAACCCTTAAAGAGCTTGCCGAAGCCGTTATTGCCTCGGCAGAAAAGAAAAAATAAAATTATAAAAGCAGCTCTGTTATCAGCATGTTTTGACTTGCAGCGGTTAAGCATGCTGATTTTTTTTTGCTGAAACAAGTAAGTTTGCAGAAGCTAACCCGATATGCTATAATGATGTTACTATTTTAATGGAGCGTGAATGTTTTGGACATCAGGCAACTGGAGTATTTTTTGGCTGTCTGTGAACGCGGCAGCATCAATAAAGCAGCAGCCTGCCTTTACACTACTCAGCCCAATGTCAGCAAGGTAATAGCAAGTTTCGAAGCCGAACTTGGCAGGGAGCTTTTTAAACGCTCGCACCGCGGCATGCAGCTTACGCCCTATGGCAATACCATCCGGCAGTATGCCGAAAGCGTTTTAAAGCATATTAAGCTGATTATGGATGCGGCAGGTCCTGCGGCCTGCAATAAACTTTCTGTGGCAACTTACCGCAGCGATGTTGTGGCAAAGCTTTTGGTAGATTTTTACAAAGAGCATAAAAACAAAATTGTACTGGAATACCACCAGGGTTCACTGGAAGAAATTACCAATAATGTGCAGCAGGGCATTTGCGAAATTGGCATTGTTTATGTGGCGCAAAAGCAGATGCAGATGTTTCTGCACATTCTGAAGCACAAAAATTTAAAGTTTAAAGCCATTGCCGCAAGGCCGCTGTGCGTTTATGCCGGAGCGAAACATCCGCTTTACAATTCGCCGGGCATAGGCATGGAAGAACTGAAAAGCTTAAACGTAATCCGCGGCGTAAAGGAATTTTTTTCGCTTGAGCACCATTTGGAGCGCATTAATGTAGGTTACGCCGAAGCGGAAGGGCTCGACAGCAGCTTTTATACCAACAGTGAGGCGGCCATTTTAAATTTTTTGAATGATACCGATTTGTGCCTTATTGGCATCGGCTCCAAATATAAAAAGTATGAACAGTATGGAATAAAGGCAATACCTGTTAACGGCAGCGACGATATGCTGATTGTAGGCGTTATTTATGCGGAAGGGCAGGTATTAAGCAGTTACGCCGAAAATTTTATTGAAAAATACAGCACTACGTTATAACACTTAGTTATAATGTGGTGCTTATTATTTTGCATTATTTGCCCATTTTGCAAACGTGCTATAATACGTGCGTAATATCATACCGGAAAAGGGGGATTTTTATATGTTTAAAAAACTTGCCGCTGCAGCTTTAACCTGCGCGCTGGCAGTAAGTGTATTTACCGGCTGCGGTTCCGATACCCAGACGAAGGCAGAAAGGCCAAAAGATGAGCTTGTTTTTGTTAATTACCGCGATATCCGCGATTTAAACCCGCATTTATATGCCGGTGAAATGTACGCACAGGAGATGCTTTACGAAACCTTAACCACGTTTACTGAAGACGGCGGTTTTAAAGGCGTGCTGGCAGAATCCTGGGATATCAGCCCGGACGGAAAAACTTATACCTTTCACATCCGCGAAGGCGTTAAATTCCATGACGGCGAGGTTTGCGATGCTTACGCCATCAAAGCAAATTTTGACGCCATTATCGAAAACAAAGACCGCCACACCTGGCTGGAAGTGATGCACCTTTTGGAAGGCGTTTCCGCACCGGATGCCAAAACTTTTGTAATTAAGCTTTCCAAGCCGTATTACCCCATGCTGACGGAATTAAGCGTAACCCGCCCGTTTGCCATGATTTCGCCTAAAGCGATGAAAAACGGCAGCACTAAAAACGGCGTGGAAAAATTCATCGGTACCGGCCCGTATATGCTGGGTGAAGTTGTTACCGACGAATACGCAGTGCTTGAGGCCAACCCCAATTACTGGGGCCCGCAGCCGAAGCTGAAAAAGATTTTGGTAAAGGTTATTCCCGATAACCAGACGCGCGTAATGGCTTTGGAAAAGGGCGAGATTGACCTTATCTTCGGCAAGAATATGCTTGACGTTGATTCCATCAGAAAGTTCAAAGACAACAAGGATTTTACCATTGCACTTTCCGAACCTACCTCAACCCGCCAGATTGTGCTTAATACCCAGAATGCCGTGCTGAAAGACACGCAGGTGCGCAAGGCGCTGCAGCATGCAACCAACAAACAGGCTATTTCCGACGGCATTTTTTACGGGGTAGAGCAGCCTGCCGATACCCTTTTTGCCAAAACAATTCCTTACTGCGATATTGATTTGAAACCGTATCAGTACGACCCGGCACTTACCGAAAAAATGCTTGACGAAGCGGGCTGGCAGAAAGGCAGCGACGGTATCCGCGCCAAAGCGGGGCAGAAAATGGAACTGGGGCTTTTATATAACAGCGACAGCGTGACGGAAAAGGCCATTTCCGAATATTTGCAGTCCGAATACAGTAAGCTCGGCATTAAGCTGAACATTCACGGCGAAGAAGAACAGTCTTACCGCGATAAAATGAAAGCCGGTAATTTTGATATGGTATTTAACATCTGCTGGGGCACTCCTTACGACCCGCAGTCCTCACTGGCGGCAATGAGGATGCCGGTTTACGGCGATTATGCTGCGCAGCAGGGGCTGGCCGACAAACAGGAAATCGACAGGGCAATTACCGAAATAATGGTTTCCACCGATGAGGCTGAACGCCAGAACCTGTATACCTATGTGCTTACCCGTTTGCATGATGATGCGGTGTATATTCCGCTGACATATGAATGCAACAAGGCAATTTTCCGTTCGGACCTGAAAGGAATGCATTTTACGCAGACCCAGTATGAAGTGCCATTCCACGATATGTATATAGAATAAGGCAGAAAGAGGGTCTTCTGTTAAAGAAGGCCCTCTGTGTATTAGAAAGGGAGTTATTATGCGGTATTACATTACCAAAAGAATTTTAAGCACTATCCCCTTGCTGCTGTGTATTTCTTTTATCTGCTTCTGCTTTATCAGCCTGATACCGTCCGACCCGGCGGAGGTTGCGCTGCGCGTACGCCAGGTGCCGGTTATCACGCCGGAAGCAGTAGAAGAAGTGCGCCGGGAGCTGGGGCTTGATAAGCCGTTTTTAATCCGTTATGCCGACTGGGTAATAAGCTGCCTGCACGGCGATTTCGGCATCAGCTATACCAATCCGTCGCGCACGGTTGCGGGCGAGCTTCTGCGCTGCATGCCGGCAACACTTTTACTGGCAGGCGCTTCGTTTGTGCTGGTAATATTTTTAAGTATTCCCATCGGCTTTTTCTGTGCCGTTTATAAAGACAGCTGGTTTGACAAGATTATGCGCGCCTTTATTTTTATGACAACGGCTATGCCTGCTTACTGGATTGGGCTTTTGCTGATGTGGTTTGTTTCCATTAAGCTTGACCTTTTGCCGACAAGCGGCAATGCCGGTATAAAACATTTAATACTGCCTGCCGTTACCGTTTCGCTGACATATATTTCAACTTATATAAGGCTGATAAGAAACAATATGCTGGAAAACATGAAGCAGGATTACGTGCTTTACGCCAATGTGCGCGGCCTGCCGCAGCGCCTTATTTTAACAAAGCATATTCTGCGCAATTCAATGCATACCTGCTTTGTTGCCATCGGCATGAGCATACCGCAGCTTATTGCTGGCACGATAGTTGTTGAAAATGTTTTTGCCTGGCCGGGGCTCGGCACCTTGTGCATAGAATCTATTTTTAACCGCGATTACCCGGTAGTGCAGGCGTATGTTCTTTTAATCGGCGCGCTGTTTGTAATTTTCAACCTTATTTTTGATATTCTGCAAACGGTAATTGACCCGCGCCTGCGCAGGGAGGTGCAGTAATGTTAGAACGCTTTTTAAATAATAAAATGGCGGTATCAACATCGGGCGTAATTATTTTTATTGCCCTTCTCGGCATTTTTGCCCCGTTTATAGCGCCTAATGACCCGTACGCCAACGACATTTTAAACAAGTTTGCACCGATGAGCGCGCAGTATCCTTTAGGAACCGACCAGCTTGGCCGCTGCATTTTATCGCGCATGCTGTACGGCATACGCCCTACTTTGGGGCTTGCACTTTTAACCATGCTCGGCACAATCGGCCTGGGCGGATTAATGGGGCTGCTGGCAGGTTATTTTAAAGGCCCTGTTGATGAGGTGATTATGCGCGTGGTGGATGTAATGCTTTCTTTCCCCAGCCAGATAATGGTTTTTGCCGTTGTTGCGCTTTTGGGCATTGACGTGCGCAACGTAATTCTGGCCAATGTGTTCATTAAATGGGCCTGGTACGCGCGTATGATACGCACGGCAGTTGTGCAGTACCGCGACTGTAATTTTGTGCAGTTTTCGCGCTGTGTAGGCACGCCGGAATGGTTCATCCTTTCGCGCCATCTGCTGCCATCCATAACGGCCGATTTGGCTGTACTGGCAACGCTTGATATAGGCTGGGCGGTAATTAACATTTCCACGCTTTCGTTTTTGGGGCTTGGCGTGCAGGCGCCAATTCCTGAATGGGGCGCAATGCTGAACGAAGCCAAACATGTTTTAACTACCAATCCTTCGCAGATGCTGGTGCCCGGCATTGGCATTGTTGTTCTGGTAACGGCCTTTAACCTTTTGGGCGATGCCCTGCGCGATGTATTTGACCCGAAGGAGGCGGCATAATGGAAAATATTTTAGATGTTAAGAATTTGTCCGTGCTGCTTGATACCCGTGAAAAACAAAGCCTTTTGGTAGATAACGTCAGCTTTTCGCTGCGCCCGGGCGAATGCCTAGGTATTCTTGGGGAATCTGGCAGCGGCAAAAGCCTTACGGTAAAATCAATCCTTGGGTTACTGGACAGCAGCTTTAAAATTTCAGGCGAAGCCTTTTATAAAAACAAGGATTTATTGCAGGAATCTAAAGAAAACCTGCGCAAAATACGCGGGCGCAGCATTACCATGGTTTTGCAGAACCCGATGACCTGCTTTGACCAGCTTTGCCGTGTCGGTGACCAGATTGGCGAAACCTTTGCCGCCCATCTTGGGCTGAATGAAAAAGCCATCAGGGAAAAAGCAATTTTAACGCTTGAAAAAATGCTTATCCGCGACCCGGAAGAAGTGCTGGAAAAGTTCCCGCACCAGCTTTCGGGCGGCATGCTGCAGCGCATAATGATTGGCATAGCCACGGCCATGGAGCCTGATTTACTGGTGGCGGACGAGCCGACAACGGCGATTGACGCTATTACGCAGTATGAAATTTTGGAGGAATTTTTACGCATTAAAAACGAAAGCAATACCGCAGTTATTTTTATTACGCACGATTTGGGCGTGGTTTCTGGCAGATAAAATAATTGTGATGAGCAAAGGCAAAGTTGTGGACCGCGGCGATTTTAAGCATATCGTAACGGCAGCGTCAGACCCGTACACGCGCCTTCTGGTGGAAAAAAGAACCGCCGTTATGCGCAGGTACAGGCAATTTGTTGATACGCCGGGAGGTGAAAGGCAGTGCTGAAATTAAAAGATATCTGCGTCAGCTTCCGCAGTGAGCAGCAAAAAAGTTTCTTCGGTAAAACCATGAAGCAGATTTTATTTAACTTATCGTTTGATGTACAAAAGGGAACCTGCCTGGGCATTTTAGGTGAATCGGGCAGCGGCAAAAGCACTTTGGGCAGAGTTATCTGCGGTATTTTAAAACCGGACAGCGGCAGCTATACACTGGAAAATGTTGATGTTTATGCAGGCAAAGAAGGAAGAAAAATGCTGCAAAACCGCTTGAGCATTGTTTTTCAGGATTATACCACTTCCGCCAACCCGCGCTTTAGGATTAAGGATATTATTGCCGAAGGAATTGCTGTTTACAAGCGGCGAGAAAAGGTAAAATTGGATGATAACGAAGAAGCTGCACGCCTTTTGAAGCTTGTCGGGCTTGACGAAAGTTTTTTGCAGCGTTTTCCGCACCAGCTCAGCGGCGGGCAGCTGCAGCGTGTATGCATTGCCCGTGCCGTGGCGTGTCGGCCGGAAATTATTTTGTTTGACGAAGCAATATCGTCGCTTGACGCGCATACACAGGTGCAGATTATGGACCTGTTGGCGGAATTAAAGGAGAAACTTAATTTAACTTATATTTTTATTACGCATGACCTTACTTCCATTACTTATTTGTGCGACGACGTTTTATTTTTGCAGAACGGCAGGGTAACCGAGCACATTAAAGTAAAAAACTTGCGCGAAACAACGGACAGTTACGCACATAAACTGATACATTCTATAATTGAATTTTAAAAGAGGAGTGTTTGTATAATGAAAAAAACTTTACTTTTAGCCGCTGTTATGGCATTGGGCGTTAATGCAGGCGTATATGCGGCCAATCCGTTCAGCGATGTTCCGGCAGGGCACTGGGCTTATGACGCCGTAAATAAACTCGCCGCAGAAGGCGTAATTGAAGGTTACCCCGGCGGCACTTACGGCGGCGACAGATTGATGACCCGCTATGAAATGGCGCAGATTGTAGCCAAAGCAATGGCAAAGGGCGCCAATGCAGACAGGCTTGCAGCGGAATTTGCGGACGAGCTCGACAGCCTTGGCGTGCGTGCAGCAAACTTGGAAAAGAAAGCAGATAATGTGCGCATTACCGGGCAAATCCGCTATGAATACGGCGACAGAAATGGCGATATGCAGAAAACTAAAGGCAAAGTAGCACAGCATCGCCTGCGCAGCCGTATTTTTGTAAACGGCAATATTAATGAGGACTGGAGCTATACCGGGCGTTTTGAAAATAACCAGAGCCTTAAAAACAGCAGCGGTGACGATACGGTGCGTTTAAATCAGGCTTATGTAAGCGGACATCTTGGCGGCGTTAAACTTATCGCCGGTAAAGGCGACCATTACACAGGCAACGGCTTTGTTTATGATGATACGGCGGAATTTATCCGCGCTGCCTACGGCAAAGAAGTACAGGTAAGCGCTTATGTTGGTAAACCTGTTACAACTGCCAGTGATTATGGCTACGAAAAAATGTGGGGCGGCGAAGTTTCCGGCAAAATCGGCAGGCTGACACTTGCTGCCGGTTATGACGAGTTTAAAGATTCCAAAGGCAGTGCAGATGCTTACAGCGGCGGTTATGTACCTGCCAAAAAAGGTGACGATAACGGCATTTGGAATGTAAGCGCTAAATATAAATTTGATGATTTTACGTTGGGCGCAACTTACCTGCATTCTGATGTTGATGTTTATAATTCGCCGTATAATGATGTTGACACCGATGGTTATGTTATCAGCGCAAATTACAAAGGTGCGGACAAAAACAAACCCGGCACATGGGGCTTGTTTGCAAATTACTATGACCAGGGCGCGGGCACTTTTGTGGCGCATACCATGTACCCCGGCGACTGGGGCTACTATATGGACGAAGGCTTTAAAGGCTATATGGTTGGCGGCGGTGTAACCCTTGCCAAAAACA
>OHAN01001666.1_pt1 | contig 17143 bp, 17 predicted proteins | sample 1577121 | NCBI WGS metagenome assembly OHAN01 (sample SAMEA3541554, study PRJEB24748) | human gut metagenome | biome: human gut; feature: human-associated habitat; material: faeces | place: China | collected 2012 | reverse complement strand
TAGCTGCGCATGGCAACGGCCTGCGCCTTAATGGCTTCATCCGGGAAATACACCGGCACGGTGCGCCCAACCACGCTGTAAAGATATTCATCAACAGGCAGCACGTTGCGCACTATAAGGTTTTTGCGGTCCGGCGCAAGCATAACTTCTATATTGCCGCGGTAAGTTTTTTTATTTACTTTTACAGGGTTTACGCCGTCTGCCTTAATGCGCAGCACAACGTTGCCAAACTCCTGCCCGTCGGCATTAACGCTGCCGTTTGCGGCATTAAAATAATAACTGCCCGCTTTAAACAAAAACTCTTTGCGCACACTGCCGTTAACAACCGTCTGCGCTGTAAAATCGGTTTCGCTTGCCAGTTCGGCAGTAAACTGCCCCGTCACAAGCCCTACGGAAATTTGAGGTGCAGCCAGCGCCGCAGGTGCTCCCACCAGCATCATCATAAACAGCAGAGCGGCATATAAAATTCTCATCGGCTGCCTCCTTGCGTTAATCTTTCTTTTTAGGCTTCTTCTCGTAACGGTCACGTTCGCTGAACACACAGCCGCAGTACGGCTGGCGGTAAAGCTCAAGCTCAAGGCTTATATCTACGCCGCGCTGGTAACCCTCGCGGAAATCTTCATAATAAAACGGAATGTCAAATTCCGCAGCAGCTTCCTCTGCCAGTTTTTTTATAAGCTCGTGCTTCTGGTATGGGCTTACAAGCAGCGTTGTGCTGAAAGCATCATAACCGTTTTCCTTAGCGTACTGGGCTGCATAGCGCATACGCGTACGGTAGCAGTAAATGCAGCGGCAGCCGGGTTCATCAAGCATGCCGCGCACACATTCTTCCAGAGGATAGCTTTTATCAACCGTCAAACGGTATTTTTTCTTTTCGCACAGTTCGCGCAGGGCGGCTATGCGGCGTTTAAACTCTTTGTAAGGATGAATGTTTGGATTAAAAAAGATAATGTCAAAATCAATGCCGTCTGCCGTCAGCTTTTCGGTTGGATAGCAGGCACACGGCCCGCAGCAGGCATGAAGCAAAAGTTTCATATCAGCGCCCCTCCTTCTGATAAGGCACACCAAGATACCTGTATGTTTCGCGTGTGGCTATGCGTCCGCGCGGCGTACGCTGAATAAGCCCAAGCTGCATAAGGTATGGTTCGATAACGTCTTCAATAGTATCGCTTTCTTCGCTTACGGCTGCCGCAATGGTTTCTATGCCCACCGGCCCGCCGCCGAAGGTTTTTACAATGGTTTGCAAAATGCGGCGGTCATTGCGGTCAAGCCCGTATTTGTCAACTTCAAGGCGCGACAGGGCTTCGTCAGCAACCTGCTCCGTAATGCTCTGCGCCCCGGCAACCTGCGCAAAATCGCGCACGCGCTTTAACAGGCGGTTGGCAACACGCGGCGTGCCGCGGCTGCGCCTTGCAATGGCCTGCGCGCCTTCACGTTCAATGGCTACTCCCAAAATTTCCGCAGCGCGCTCTATAATAAAGCATAATTCATCAGGTTTATAAAACTCCAAACGGCACTGCACGCCAAAGCGGTCGCGCAAAGGCGCAGCAATAGCGCCAAGGCGGGTAGTTGCGCCAATAAGCGTAAACTTCGGCAAATCAAGGCGTACACTGCGCGCGCTCGGCCCTTTGCCGATAATAATATCCAGCGCAAAATCCTCCATGGCAGAATACAAAATTTCTTCTACCGTTTTGGAAAGGCGGTGAATTTCGTCGATAAAAAGCACGTCGTTTTCGCCAAGGTTCGTCAGTATCGCCGCCAGGTCGCCCTGCCGCTCAATCGCCGGGCCGCTTGTTATGCGGATGTTTACGTTAAGCTCATTGGCAATAATGTTGGCAAGCGTGGTTTTGCCAAGGCCCGGAGGACCGAACAAAAGCACATGGTCAAGCGCTTCGCCGCGCTCTGCCGCCGCCTTTATAAAAACCTGCATATTCTGTTTTACCTGGTTTTGCCCGATATATTCGGCAAGACGGCGCGGACGCAGGCTGTACTGCCAGCCGTCGGCATCCTGTTCCCTGCCGGTAATAATTCTTTCCTGCTCGTTCATTATTTCCTCCCGGCAAATACCTTAAGCACATGTTTAATAATTTCTTCGCACGGCATTTTTTCGTAGCCTTCAACGGTTTTCAGCGCCGGTACAATCTCGCTGTTGCTGTAACCAAGCGCCTGCAAAGCTTCAATGGCTTCGCCCACTGCCGTTTCGGGCACATCGCCGCCCTGCGGGTAAAATACCGTATCAATAATTTCATCCCCGCCGGAAATTTTATCCTTCAGCTCCAAAAGCAGCCTTTCAGCCGTTTTTTTGCCAATACCCGGCAGCTTGGTCAGCGCTTTCATGTCACGGTTCTGTACCGCCATATAAAAATCATCCGGCTTTACAGCCGATAAAATGCCCAGCGCCACTTTAGGCCCAACGCCGCTGACAGCTATTAACAGCACGAATAAATCGTAATACTGCTTTTGCAGAAAACCGAACAGCAAAATGGCGTCCTCGCGCACGGAAGTATAAATATGCACGCGCACCTCGCTGCCAAGGGAAAGCGCCGCCAGATTGGCTGAAGGCATAAACACGCGGTAGCCTACCCCGCCCGGCGTTTCTATCAAACAATATTCATTTACCAGTTCTGCAACTTTGCCTTTTATTGAACCAATCATTTACTTTAACTCCGTCCATCTTCTTGTTGCCGCCGTATGCAGCCCGCAAACGGCAATCGCCAGCGCGTCGGCAACGTCGTCAGGCTTGGGTTTTTCGCGCAGGTTTAAAAGATGCTGCACCATAAACTGCACCTGTTCTTTATTGGCGCTGCCAAAGCCTACAACGGCCTGTTTAACCTGTATCGGCGTAAATTCCATAACAGGCAGCCCGCGGTTGGCGGCGGTTAAAAGCACCACTCCGCGCGCCTGCCCTACGCTGATAGCCGTTGTTACGTTGCGGTTAAAAAAGAGCTGCTCCACGCTCATAATATCCGGGTGATAGGTGTCTATCAGCTCCGTAAGCCCGTCGTAAATCTTTTTTAGCCGCATCTCCGGCAGCATATCTTTATCCGTAAACACTGCGCCGTAATGCACCGGCCGCAGCCTGTTGCCAATCATTTCAACCAGCCCGAAGCCGCAGATTGCCGTGCCCGGGTCAATTCCGATTGCCAGCATAACAAAACTCCCGTCTTATATAAAGCAGGCAGGCCTTTTAAGCCTGCCCCCTAAAAAATCAATTATTCTTCATCATCATCCGGCAGGTCTGCGTTGGTGTATACATCCTGCACGTCATCAAGGTCATCCAGCAAATCAAGCATTTTCTGCACTTTGGCAACGCCTTCTTCGTCAAGCTCTGCCATAGTATCCGGAATCATGGTGATTTCCGCCATGGCAACTTCAACGTTGTTGTCGGCAAGCGCTTTTTCAACAGCGTCAAAATCTTCCGGCTGGGTAATGATTTCAAAGCCGCCTTCTTCGCTCTTAACATCCTCGGCGCCAGCATCAAGGGCAATCATCATCAAATCGTCTTCGGTCAGGCTTTCGTTTTCCTCGCCGTCGATAGTAAATACGCCTTTGCGTTTAAACATCCAGTTTACGCAGCCGGTTTCGCCCATGTTGCCGCCGGATTTACTGAATACGTGGCGCACATCGGCAGCGGTGCGGTTGCGGTTGTTGGTAAGGGTGGATACCATAACGGCAACGCCTGCCGGGCCGTAGCCTTCGTAGGTAATTTCTTCGTAGTTGCCGCCTTCGGCAGCGCCCTGTCCTTTTTTAATGGCACGCTGAATGTTGTCTTTCGGTATATTGTTGGCCTTAGCTTTGCTGAGTGCCAGTTTTAATCTCATATTGCCGGTAGGGTCAGGGCCTCCCATCTGCACAGCAATGGTAATTTCTCTGCCGATTTTGGTGGTAATTTTACCGCGCGCAGCATCGGCTTTGCCTTTTTTGTGTTTGATATTAGCCCATTTAGAATGTCCGGACATAACTGATTCCTCCTAAAAACTTAACTGGTAATTTACCATAATACATTTAATTATTATACTACAACGTGCCGGGCATTTCAATAAGTTATGCGGCGCGTATTGCCGCGGCATTTTTAATATTTTCTTTAGCCGCGCGCCTTGTACTGTATGCGCAGGCTATTGTATAATAATAGCGGTGATGAAATGAAAATATTTTTATGGCTGCTTGCCGCTGCGTTTCTGGCGGCCGGCATTTACCAAAAAGAATATATGGAAGTGCTGAACAAAGCAATTTTAATCTGCCTGGAGTGCATCGGCATTGGTTAGGCGCGGCGTTGTTCAGCTTTTATCGGCACTTTTGCATAACGCCAACCTGCCGGGCTTTATCACCGGGCGCATCTGGCAGGCGCAGCCCAAAAGCGTATGCGTGCCGGTGTTAAACTGCTATTCATGCCCCGGCGCGCTTGGTGCCTGCCCCATAGGCTCGCTGCAAAGCGCCCTTGCGGGTACGGCGTTAAAGTTTCCGTTTTATGTCATGGGGCTTCTGCTTTTATTCGCGCTGTGCTTAGGGCGCGTTATCTGCGGCTGGCTGTGCCCCTTCGGGCTGGTGCAGGATTTGTTATACAAAATCCCCTCGCCCAAGCTGCGCAAAAACGCCTTTACGCAAAAGCTGAGCCTGCTGAAATATGCCGTTGCCGTTATCTTTGTGCTTCTCTTGCCGGTATACTTCTGGTGGCAGGACGGCGTGGGCGCACCGGCGTTCTGCAAATACATCTGCCCAGCAGGCACACTGGAAGCAGGGCTGCCGCTGTTGGCGCTTAACGCAAACCTGCGTGACGGCATTGGGCTTTTGTTTGGCTGGAAGTTTTTATTAATGCTTGTAATTTTGGGCGCGTGCGTATTTATTTACCGCCCGTTCTGCCGCTTTTTATGCCCGCTCGGCGCATGGTACGGCCTGTTTAACAAACTTTCTGCCTTTGGTATTACGGTAGATAAAGCAAAATGCACCGGCTGCAATGCCTGCGTGCGTTTCTGCAAAATGGACTGCCAAAAAGTAAATGACCGCGAGTGCATCAACTGCGGCGAATGTAAAAAAATCTGCCCGGAAGGGGCTATAAATTTTAAAACTAAATTTTAGGAGTGGTTAAATGTTTACTTTAAAAAAATTCTTGCTCATTACCGCTGCCGCAGCCGTTGTAGGCATTGGCGCAGCACTTGTGTGGACGCATTACCAGGCAGGCAACATTAACGAAGCCGCCGCACAATCAGTTAACACCGAAGCCCCGGATATTACCGTAACCGCCATGGACGGCAGAGAAGTAAAACTTTCTTCTCTGCGCGGCAAAACAGTGTTTGTAAACTTCTGGGCAACCTGGTGCGGCCCCTGTATGCAGGAAATGCCAGAAATGAACAAAATTTACCCGGATTACAAAGATAAAATTGAGTTTTTTGCCGTAAGCATTGATGATTCGCGCAGCGATTACGAAAAATATGCAGGCGAAAGCGGCTTTGCCTACCCAATGTACTGGGGCGACAAAAACGCCATTGTTAAAGCCTATGGCTTACAGGGCATCCCTGCCTCCTACATTGTTGACAAGTACGGCACCATTACCAAATCGCATATCGGCGGCATGAAAGAAAAAGAACTGCGCGCCTTTTTGGACAGCGGGCTGTAAAAAATTATATAAAAGTGAGAGCAATACTGCTTTATATAAGTGGTATTGCTTTTATTTTTTTATTTATAACAAAATAACCTGTTTTATCTTTGCTTTATACGTGTACACGTGTTATAATTTAAATGTCAGGAGGAAACCAAATGGTCACAATGAAGGACAAAGAGCTTTTAAAGCTGTTATTAAAAAATGGATGGCAATTATCAGAAATTAAAGGAAGCCATCACATCCTTACAAAAAACGGAAAAATAGAAGTAATCCCTGTACACGGCAAAGATATGAAAATAGGCTTACTTACTAAAATACTAAAACGCACAGGTTTAAAACAAAAGGAGTGATAAAAATGTTACTGATATATCCGGCAATTATTCATGAAGATGACGACGGTTTATGGCTTGAATTTCCCGATCTTGAAGGCTGCCAGACACAGGGCGATACACAGCAGGAACTTTTGGCCAATGCTGCCGAAGCACTTGAAGGATATGCGCTGTGCCTTTTAGAAAGCGGGCAAAAACTTCCGTCTGCAAGCAATCCAACTAAAATACGTCTTGAAGATGAAAACTCCTTTATATCCTTAATTCAAACCAATGTTGATTTATCCAAACACACAAAGTCTGTTAAAAAAACTTTAACCATTCCGGCATGGCTTAATGAGCGTGCATTAGCCGAAAAAATAAACTTTTCCAGTGTTTTGCAAAATGCACTTCTTAAAGAACTAAAAATAGGCTGAAAAATACCGTCCTTGAATAAAACAAGGACGGTATTTTAATTTACTTTAAGAGGTATTTTACTTTACTTCAATGTTCGTAAATTTCTTTAAAATAAGAAAGATTGCGCAATCCGGCTCTGCAAAAATGCTGCGGCTAAATCAGAACGTCCAGCGCATGCCGGCATTCCACTGCCACGGTGTTTCAACATCGCCGCCGAAGGTTTTTACTACATCGGCATATACATAGCTGTTTTCGCTCGTTTTGTAGTTAAAGCCAATTCCCGCTTCGCACCAAGTGTCGCCAATATCCTGATGATAACTGTTTGTTAAACCGTTAAGGCTTAAATAAGTGTCGGCGCTGCCTGCAAAATCGTGCAGCAGGCTTGCTTTGGCGTAAATGCTGCCGCTGTCGCTGATGCGTTTGCCTACTTCAAAGCCTACACACCCTACTGCGCTTTCAAGGCTGTCCTGATTAACTTTGATACCGTTGTTGGTGGTGTAATCTTCACCGCCGATGCACATTAAGGTAAGCTGTGCCTGCGGCGTTACATACCAGCCGCCGTCAAGGTCTACTTTCATGCCGTATTCGCCGCTTAAGCTGGTGCCCCATGCGTCATAGTCGCCGCTGGTGTGCCCTGCTTCGGTGTAGATGTCAAAATCGTTGCTTAACCTGCCCTGTTTAAGTACGATATCCGCATAATGCCCTTTATCGCCAAGCCAGGTGCCGTACAGGCTTAAAGATGTGCTGTGGTTTTCACCGTCGCCATGGGTGTAAGTTGTCTGCCCATCGTTATGGCTTACTGCCGCGCCGTAATGCCAGTTGCCTGCCGCCCAGTCGTAACCCATCTGGAAGAAGTTATACTGGTTTTTGTATTCGCCATCGTATTCAAATTTGCCGCGGCTCATACGCACCCAAATGCCCTGACCGCCGTCGCTCTCGCGCAGTTCGCCAAGGCGCTGGCTTAAGGTGCTGTCCTCCTGCCGCCAAGCAACAATGGCCGTTGCGGCAAGGTTTTTCATAGCGTCCATTGTTTGGGTTGTTCTGTTCCCGCCGGTAATATTGGTTACATACCCCTGATTATTACCATCAAACATTAAATCGGCACTTGCTTCCGGCGTAATAAGCCCTTCTTTTACCGTTACTTTGCCGCCAAGTTTACCGTCATTAGCAACATAAAAAATTTTTTCGGCAATAGCATTTAAATTTTCTTCCATTTTTTCAATATCAAGTGTATTTACTGTATTATTAATTACACCTAAATTAACAGAGGAACCTTCTTCTGCTGTACCAATAGTTACATCACCGGTATTGGTAAAATCCAAAACACCGTTGTTATCAGTATTTTTCGCTTTAAAATTAATATCGCCGTTGCCGGAATAATTTACAATTTCAATATATTTATCAGTATTTTGGTTAATAATACCACCGTTCATATCAAGATTTGTTATATTGGAATTATAATTACCCCCAACATTCCATTCTGCACCATTAGCAAGCGTAAGATTTGTACCATTAGTACTACCTTTATAAATTGCACCATTAATTTCTGAATTTATTGTATTAAGATTTAAATTAACAGTTGAATTACCAAATGTTAAGATATCCCCATTAATAACAACATCGTTAGTAGTACCATGATTAACATTAATAGCTGATGTATGTTCACTTAAAATAGCTGCAACATATGCATCTTTATTTTCACTTATACCATCGCTATTATACGCTTTAGCAGTAATTGACCCACCTGCAATGTTAGCTGTGCTTTCATTTATAGTCCAAACTCCAAACGAATTTACATTACTTCCGCCAATAGTTTTAGCACTAATATCAACTATACCAAGATTTGCTGTTGTTTTATCTCCAATCAAATATAAGCCGTATGCTGCAACAGTTCCTTTGCCTTGTACAATAGCAGCTATATTACCATTTCCTTTTGTAATTACAGAGCCATCACTAGCGGAAATACCATATGCAGAATTTTTTGTATCAGCACTAATATTATTGTTTATAGCTTGTACAAATATATCGCCATCACCAGTTATAATATTTCCTCCCTCACAGCTTTCTAAACCATAAACATTAAGATCATGGTCACCAGTTGCCGATAAATCTAAAGAAACATTCCCAGTTTCTATTTTATTAGTTTTTCCATTAACACTAATTCCTTCAAGCAATGACCATGAATTTCCTACAGGCATTTGACTCATAGAATCAATAACAATATTACCATTACCCATTTTAATAATATTATTTTGTCCATTCCTAATTTGCAAACCATATATTTCTGCACCTGAAACCGGATTTTGAACATTTATTTCTATATCAGTATCGCCAAGTAAAATATTATTCCCTTCTCCTCTTGATATTCTTGCGCCATAAGAATATCCACTTCCAGTAGAATTAATATTATTTACTTCAATTTTACCTCCACCACTACGATTAATTGTTTTTCCTACGGCATCATTATAAATACAAATGCCACTAAGAGTTCCACCATTATTTGTCAATTTTATATCCAATTTATCATTAATAATAATATTTTTAGAATCAGCATTGTTTCCGTTTATATAAATTGCATCCAGTTCGTCTTTACTTATTACCAAAGACGACTCTCCATCAAAATCGTAAACCAAAGAATCATTTTCTTCTGTTTTATACGAACCATAATTATCGTTTTTACCAAAAATAGGTCCATCTTCAAGTGTAGCAGCATATACATTAGTTATAGGTGAATACAGCACGCCGCCTGCCAAAACGCACAACAAAATTTTAGAGCGTAAATTCTTTTTCATAAAAATACCTCCCCCGTTGTTACGTGGAGGAGGAAATTACTCGTCAGGTTCTCTTTTTTATTTCTGCGCGAAGCGCAGTTCCCCCCAGCGAGATTTTACACTTTTATTATATCATACGCAAGCGGTTTTTAAAAATTTTTGTTTGAAAATTTATGCAAAGTTGTTTGCATTTTTATATTAAAACAGCTTTGTTGTTAAATTTATTTTACACTGCTGCCATACCATGTACAGTATTGACAAGCCTGTTGTTTACGGCTACACTAACGGTAGCGGCTGTTTTTGGGCAGCAATTTTTATTTTACAGGAGCTAAATAATGCCTGCTTTAACCAGTACTAAAAATAAAACCAAGGATTTAACGCACGGGCCTATCGGCAGGCAGCTGTTTTGGTTTTCGCTGCCGCTTTTTGCGGGCAGTTTAATTCAGCAGCTTTACAGCACTGTCGATTTAATTTTCGTCGGGCGTGTTTTGGGCAAAGACGCGGCCGCCGCAGTAGGCGCCAGCACTTTTATAATCATCATTATACTGGGCTTTTTTATCGGTCTTTCCGTTGGCATAGGCGTTATAGCCGCACGCGAATTTGCCCGCGGCGAGTTTGAAAATCTCAGCCGCGTTGTTCACTGCACGGCAGGGCTTACCATAATATTTTCTATTGTGTTTACCATACTGGGCATAATATTTGCGCCAACTGTTTTGGAGCTGATGAACACTCCGCCCGAAATTATGCACTGGGGCACTGTTTACATCCGCCTGTTTATGCTGAGCCTGTTTTCCATTGTAAGTTATAACGTTGGCAGCGGCATTTTAAGGGCTTTGGGCAATTCGCTTTCGCCGATGATTTATCAGCTTATAGGCGGTATAGCCAATGTTATAGGCAATTTTTTGTTTGTATATTACTGGAACTTCGGCATTTCAGGTTCTGCCATGGCAACGGTTGTTTCGCAGACGCTGGCGGCAGGGCTTGTAATTTACCATTTATATAATATGGACGCGCGCTACTGCCTGCGTTTTAAAAAGATTACCCTTGATTTGCCGCTGGCGCGGGAGATTTTCCGCATCGGCATACCGGCAGCCATTCAAACCATTGTAATTACGCTTTCAAACATTGTTGTGCAAACCAATATTAACGGGCTGGGCGTAAACAGTATTGCGGCTTACGCAGCTTATTTTAAGGTAGAAAACGTTATTTACCTGCCCATTATGGCACTTGGGCAGGCCTGCTCCACCTTTATCAGCCAGAACGTGGGTGTTGGCAAAATTATGCGCAGCAAGCGCGGAACGGCCATTTCCATTTATTTCGGCCTTGCGGTTACTGCGGTAAGCATCAGCCTGGTGCTGTTTTTTGCAGATTTTGCTTTCGGCATGTTTACAAACGATGCCGAGGTTATTGCTATCGGCAGCAGCATTGCCTTTGTTATTATGCCGTTTTACTTCTTATATGTTTTTCTCGAGGTACTTGCTTCGTCAATCCGCGGCAGCGGCAGCACTTTGCCGACAATGTTTATTATTCTGGTAAATATGTGCGTTATCCGCATAGGCGTATTAAAGTTAATTATGTATTTTAACCCCACTGCGGAAGGCGTGGCCTGGGTTTACCCCATTACGTGGGTGTTTACCGTTGCCTGCCTGTACTGGTATTACAGAAGCGAACGCTGGAACCCGGTTAAGGTTCTTGCCAAGCCTGCCGTTTAGTTTATTAAAAAATTTAACCCCGCATACATACAGCAGCAATTTATTTGCCGTATGTGTACGGGGTTTATTTTTATTGGTTTTTTAAGCTTTTATAAATATAGTGGCAGGCGCCAAAAAGCAGCACCGCATAAACAAGCAGTATTGCCGCCGAAGTTATGCTGAATGGCGCGCCGCTGTTAATGGCACGCAAAAGGCTGCTGGCGTGCGTTAAGGGCAAAAGCTCTATAACAAACGCTGCGGCATGCGGCAGCCTGTCGGTTTTAAAAAAGGTGCCGCATAAAAAAGACATTGGCAAAAGCAGGTATGTGTTAAAGCGCGCCATTTCTTCAAAATTGCGTACTATAAGGGCTGCACAAAAACCTGCTTCGGCAAAAATTACGCAGTTTAACGCCAAAACAGCTATAAACAAAGGCGTAAGGGCAAGTTTTGCGCCAAAAAGCCATGCCAGCACCACAATAATTGACGACGAAATGAGCCCGCGCAGCACTGCCGCCAAAATTTTGCCAATTATAAACCCGGAGGCGGAAATAGGCGCCAGCAGGTATTCTTCAAGCGATTTATGGTACACTCTTTCCGTGCACAGCGGCGTAAGGCTGTTAAAGGCAATGTTCATGGAATTTAACGCCAAAATGCCCGGCACGATAAAATCGAGATATGAACCGCCGCCCGTGTTAACGCTGCGGGCAAGGCCCCAGCCGAAAGCCACCATATAAAGCACCGGCGCAACCATGCAGCTTAAGATAAATTTTAACAGTCTGTGGCGCAGCACAATCCAGTCGCGCCAAAATACCGTTGCTATATCCTGTATCATTTTATTGCCCTTCCCGTAAGTTCTATAAATACGTCTTCCAGATTTGTGCGGCGTATAAAGGCGGCGCTGTCAAGCTCTGCCGCAAAGGCCGCCGCTTCGCTGCGCTGCGCAAAAAAGCGGTACTGCCTTGCACCGTCTGCATCCCATTCGGCCGTAAAGCTGCCGAGCTGCCTGCAAAGTTCCGTGGGGCTGCCTGTTTTTACCAGCCTACCGTCGTTTATAACGGCTACCCTGCCGCATAAATTTTCGGCTTCTTCAATATAATGGGTTGTAAGCACAACAGTTACGCCTTCGCGGTGCAGGGTACGTATTAAATCCCATATGCGGCGGCGTACCTGCGGGTCAAGCGCAACTGTCGGCTCGTCCAGAAACAGCACTTTCGGGCGGTGTATTAACGCGCGCACTATCAAAAGGCGGCGCTTCATTCCGCCTGAAAGCGCCTTTATGCTTTCTCTGCGCCGCTCCTGCAAGCCAACATACTCCAGCAGTTCATCTATGCGGGCATGGCGCTCTTTTTCGGGCAGATGGTGCAGCCGCCCGTGCAGCTCCATGTTTTCCCATACGGTTAAATCCTGGTCAAAATTAATATGCTGCGGCACCACGCCGATTTGCGATTTTACAAAGGTTTCGTTGGCAAAAGCGTTTTTGCCGTCATATAAAATCTCGCCGCCGCAGGGGCGCATAAGCATTGCCAGCATGCTTACAAGCGTTGTTTTTCCTGCCCCGTTAGGGCCCAAAAGGCCAAAAATTTCTCCGTCATTTATTGCAAGGCTTAAATTATCTATGGCTGTTTTAACCGTTTTGCCGCCATTTTTGACTTTTGTTTTAAATTGCTTTTTTAAATTAATAATTTCTATCATATTATTTGTTCCTTAATGCAAAAGGAAAAATTACTTCATCCTGCGTGCCGTTTTTGTATACTGCGGCTTCAACGCCAAAAACTTCCGCCAGATTGGGCGGAGTAATTATTTCTGCCGGGCAGCCGCCTGCAAAAACGCCCTTGTTTTTTATTATAACAACGTCATCCGCATAAAGCCGGGCGTGGTTTATATCGTGTATTACCATAATAACCGTCATGTTTTCCTGCGCGTTAAGTTCGGTAATAATCTGCATAATTTCCAGCTGATGCGCAATATCAAGGTAAGTTGTAGGTTCGTCAAGCAAAAGAATCTGCGGCTGCTGTGCCAGTGCCATGGCAATCCACGCACGCTGGCGTTCACCGCCGGAAAGCGTTGCCACAAAACGCCCGGCAAGATGCGCAATGTGCGTTTTCTGCATGGCGGTTTCAATAATTTCCGCATCGTTTTTGTCTTCGCGCTTAAAAAGCGAGCGGTACGGAAAACGCCCGCAGGCAACAAGCTCGCGCACCGTTAAATCGGCTGGAGCCGTTACGCCCTGCGGCAAAATGGCAAGCAATTCCGCAATTTTACTCCGCGGCATGTTTTTCATATCGGCGCCATTTAACAGCACTTTGCCGCTGTAATTACGGTTTAACCCTGCCACCGCCCGCAAAAGCGTAGATTTGCCGCAGCCGTTGGGGCCTATGATGGCAGTGCGTTTTCCTTCGCGGAAGTTTATATTAATATTTTGCAAAATAGTGTTTTTGCCTATGGCAATGCTTAAATTTTGTACCGAAACAGAAGCCATTTTACAACTCCTTTCTCAGTAAAAACAAGAAGAAAGGTGCGCCGAGCGCCGCCATAAAAATGCCCACCGGCAATTCAAGCGGTGCAAAAGCCACACGGGCCAGCGTATCACTGTAGGTTACAACTGCTATGCCCAAAAGCGCAGACGACGGAATTAAAAAACGGTAGTCCGAACCTGTTAAAAGCCGCACCGTATGCGGAACAATAAGCCCCACAAACCCAAGCAGCCCGGCAACGGAAACTGCGCTTGCCGCAAGCAGCGCGCCGATAGCCGTAAAAACAAGCCGCACAAGCTCAACATTTACGCCAAGCCCTTTGGCTACGTCATCGCCAAGCTGCAAAATGTTTAAATAGCGCGCCCCGCAAACCGCAAGTATAAACCCAACAACAGCATAGGGCAGTATAATTTCAACATGGGGCCAGGAACGTGCCGCAAGGCCGCCCACCATCCACATCAGCGCGCCGTGTACCCTGTCGCTGTAAAGCACAAGTATGGCCGAAATACCCGCGCCCAGAAAGCTTGATACGGCAACGCCTGCCAGCACAATACGCAGTGGGCGGATGCCGTTTTTCCACGCCAGAATGTAAATGCAGGCTGCGGCAAGCATGGCGCCGCAAAACGCAGTTGGTACAATTAAATATTCCAACGCCGGAAACAGAACTATAACAAAAATGCCTGCCAGCCCCGCGCCGGAAGAAATGCCGATAATATGAGGGTCTGCCAGCGGATTTTTCATTACCGCCTGCAATACCGCGCCGCTGACGGCAAGGTTCATGCCCACAAGCGCTGCCACAATGGCTCTTGGCAGGCGTATGTTCAGCAAAATCTGCCGGCTGGCATTATCCCCGCCGCCGTTTAAAATATCGCCCAGGGCAGATACCGGTATTGCCACCGCGCCGCTGAGCACGCTGCACAAAAAACCGCCTGCCGCCAAAACAGCAAATGCCGCAAGCATTAAAACGCGCCATTTTTCTATTGCCATACCAAATTTTTTATGTTCGTTTACAGCATTCATAACCAAAAATCCTATTCAAAATTTTCCGGATAAGCTAATTTAGCCATATATTCTGCCGCCTGCGGGTATTTTATGCCGGGGCTTAACAAAAACAGCTCCTGCGGCAAAAAGTAAACATGCCCGCTGCGCACTGCCGCCAGGCTTTGCCATGCCGGGCTTGCGCCGATGCTTTTCAGCATGGCGTCCTGCACGGTTTCCAGCTTGCCCATGCTGGTAATGTAAATAATATCGGGGTTGGCGGCAACGAGTGTTTCCAAACTGTAAGGCGCCGCCGTAGAATTGTTTTCCAAGGGCATGCTGCCTGCGGCGATATTGGTAAAGCCAAGCAGCTGAGCCGTACTGCCCGCAATGCTGCCTTCAAGCTGTACCGTTACGTTCTGCGCCGTGCTGTGCAATATGGCAATGCGCTTGCTTTCCTGCGGCATTTTTGCCCTTACGGCGGCAATGCGTTCATCCATATATTTGTTAAGTTCTTCTGCTTTTGCTTCATTACCGGTTATTTTTCCCAATACGCTTACGGTGTTTTTTACCTGCGCGTAAGTACGCATTTCCAAAACTATAACCGGAATATTATTTTCTTCAAAATTATGCACGAATTTATCGTTCATGTCTTTATAGCAAATTACCAGGTCAGGCTGAGCGGCAATTACTTTTTCGATATTAACATTATAAACGTTGCCTACCTCCGGCAGCGCTTTATATTTTTCGCTAATGCCCGTTTTTGCCGCCACGCGGGCTGCAAGGCCTGCATCAAGCTTTTCCAGTGGTTCCAAAAAAGAGGCTGAAAGCGGCACGATTTTTTTCGGCACGTCTTTTAAGCTTACCGTTCTTCCGTTATCGTCCGTTACCGTAATTTTGGCGGCGGTGTCTTTTGGCACGCTGGTTTTGCTGCTGCCGCATCCGGCAAGAGCAAACATTGCCGTTAAAAGTATTAAACCGGTTATAAACAAGTATTTTTTCATGGCTGTGTTCCTTAAAATAAGTTTTTTTATAAAAGCACAATTAGCTATGCGGCACAAAGGCCGCATAGCTGTACTTAAATTATATCACTAACTATAATTTTATTAAATTATTTTTCTGCAACAAGCGCGTCCCATGCTTCGTTGGCATGTTCAACAAACAGGCTGCGCACGTTTTTATTTTCGCCTATTCCGTGAATGTAGGTGTTTACTTTAAAGCCTTCTTTTTGCAGAATGGTTTTATGCGAATCTTCTTCATCGCCTGCCATATCGTTATTGGCATGGTCGCCCGCAACCATCATCAGCGGCATTAAAGTTACGTTTTTAACACCTTTTTCTTTCAGTTTGGGAATAACATTTTCCAGACGCGGCCAGCCTTCAACGGTATAAATCATTACTTTGCCGCCGTATAAAGCGTCAAGCCTATCCTGCATTACGGCATAATAAGCGTTGGAAGGGTCGGGCGTGCCATGTGCCATTACCAGCACGGCATCTTTTTTGCCCATTTTGGGAAGCTGTGAACCGATAGCCGCCATAGCTGCTTCCACATCATCGGCCTGCCCTTCCTGCCCCATCCAGTACATTAAAGGTGTGCCCATGGTCATCTTTTTAAACTGGGTTTTATACATATCGTAAACGGCTGTTTTATAAGCATATTCCATACCCGGAATTACATCCAGCGAAGTAAGAGCCACGCGGTTGTAGCCTTCAGCTTTCAGCTGTTCCAAAGCCTGTTCCGGCGTCGGCACAGTAAGGCCTTCGTTGGCTTTTACCCTGTCGATAATGATGTGCGAAGTAAATGCCAGCACAACCTTTGTTCCCGGGTGGGCGGCTTTAATTTCGTTTACGGTTGCCTCAATGGTTTTTGCCCTTGTATCGGGGAAAGTAGTGCCGAAGCTCATAACAAGAATGGCGTCTTTATCCGGCTGAGCCAAAAGTGCCGGGTCGGTAGTGGTATAAGTACGCACGCCAATCTGCGAAGCCTGCAAAAGCGCAGGCGTAGGTGCTTTAACTTCTTCACTTAAACTGTAAGCTGCCATAGTAGTTGCCGATACCCCCGTTAAAACCATGCAAGTAATTGATGCTGCCAATAATTTTTTCCATTTAAACTGCATTTTCAATCATCCTTCCTGCGTTATATATTTTCCTGTCTTACAAGGCAGGCAGAAAGCAAAATTTATCAGAACATAAAGTACAGTTCGGAGAAGATGGTTTGTGCGCTTACACTACTAAAACTAAAGATTTGTTCATTGCGGGTTCCTCCCAAAAATAAAAAATACACAAATTCCGCTGCCAGTGAAAAAGGAAGCGCAAATTTGTGTATTGTAAAAGCCTTAAATGCACATCACCTGCAACCTTGCCGTCCCTCGCAGCAGCCGGAAGCGTTAAGGGCAGCGATCTGACTTACGCTTTGCAGCGCTCACAGTGGCGTGACCGTGCCGGAATTACACCGGCTTCCCTTGATTTAAGCAATTAAGCACCCTTAACATACAATATTAACTTATGCAGCTATTATAGCACTTATTACTATTAAGTTCAATACATTTTATAACTTTTTTATCAATTAATTTTACAAGCTTTTTATTTAATTTATGTTTAAGGTATGTATTTTTATTTGAACAGTTATTTAAATAATGCAATATTACTTCGCTTGCTTCAAATTATAAAAAGGTACGGTTGACCTCACGTTGACCTAAAAGAGGTGCGGTCTTTTGACCTCACACAAAAACAAAAAAGGCGCAGAACCAGTCTGCGCCTAAGTTTGCAAGTGGCAGGGGCAGTAGGAATCGAACCCACAACCAACGGTTTTGGAGACCGCTACTCTACCAGTTGAGCTATACCCCTAAATAAAATGGAGCGGAAAACGAGATTCGAACTCGCGACCCCCTCCTTGGCAAGGAGGTGCT
>OHAN01001657.1_pt1 | contig 17225 bp, 16 predicted proteins | sample 1577121 | NCBI WGS metagenome assembly OHAN01 (sample SAMEA3541554, study PRJEB24748) | human gut metagenome | biome: human gut; feature: human-associated habitat; material: faeces | place: China | collected 2012 | reverse complement strand
CCCCCGGCTGTTTGAAAAAAGGAATTTTTCCGCCCGCCAGCAGAACCTTCACATCTGCCACCGACTCTGCAAACGCCCAGACTGTCATGATAAAGAAGGATGCCGCCGCCGTGATCGGTGTGATTCCCGCCAGCCCCGTGATTGCCAGCGCCAATGCTTCCGCCTCCGACCGTTTTTCAGAATCCGCATATAAAGCTGCCAGATTCACCGCCTCACGCACAGCCAGAAGTTCATTGACGGTGTGTTTTAAATTTTCCCGCTCCGACGCATTTCCCTGTAAAAGATATTCCTGCTCATAATGGACACTTCCCGTCTTTTCCTGCCCGAACCGGGTAAAAAAATGCGCCGCATACGCATCTAAAAGAGCCCGTTCAAGCCCCGCCGTCCAGACATCCCCAGCTGTCCCCCGCTTTCCGCTCTCTCCGCCTGCATACAATGCCGACGGAAATGCCGCGGTCGAAATCCAGTTTTCTGAAATCACAGTTCCCGCCGGCACACAAAGACTCAACAGATCCGTCCCCGACAGGCGGCTGACTGCTTCCAGCACATTCATTTTTTTCTTGTCTCGGACTGCCGGAACCCGGAAACGTCCATCCTTCTGAAAACCCGCTGTGATCGTCAGAACCGGCGCCCACAGCGCTTCATCGTCCAGCTCATCGTCCTCATCGTCAGGCTCCCAATCATCGATATAATCCTGTATCTCCTTTCCTTTCCGGACTGCTTCTGCAACCACCTCTTCATTTCCGTGAGCCGTCTCTTCTGTCTTTTTTACCTCCTGGCGGCGCGCTCCATCCGCATCCAAATACGAACGATACCCCCGCATCTCCTCCTGTACCATGCCCCAGGAGCCTTCTTCCAGATCCGGCTGGGCTTCCTGCGCCCCCTGCTCCGATCCCTGCAATTCTTTCGCAAGCCGGTCCGCCTGTTTTTCATACGCCGCAACCAGCCCCGGAATCTGCTTTAATTCTTTCTCTAAGCTTTCCGCCGATTGAAAGAACGAGCTTCCATCCGCCTGGCGGACCGCTGCCTCCATCTCCTCCAGATGTTTCTCCTGTTTTTGCAGGCAGGCTCCGATCGCCTCGATCGACTCTTCCAGACGCAGCACTTTTCTGCCATTTTCCTGATATCCTTCCGCAATCCCATGAACCGCCCTTGCTTCCGTCATCCGTTTTTCCATCTCAGGCAGTTCAGACTCCTCACTTTCCAGCGTCCAGACCCCCACTTTCATATAATCGGTAACTTCCTTCGCAAAGAAATCCCCATTATGCCCGGTGATCTCATCCATCGCTTCGATCTGTACCTTGCCGCCGCTGACCGGATAAAAGGGCGCTGCCGCCAGATATGTTTCCATCTGCGGCTCCATCTCCGCCGCCAGGCGCTCTTTATCCGCACATTCCAGCACAAAAATCCGGTATTTATCCCAAATCTCCCGGTGATAACAGCTCATCAGCGAATCCAGTGAGGAATTGAGCGCCATCTGCATATACCAGCCGCTTCCGGCTGCCCGGGCGGACTCAAACAGCCCGCCCATCAGCGCACAGATACAGGTCAGAATCAAACTCAGGAAAACTGTGATCTCCCCGCAAACTTCCTTTTCTGTTTCAATGTGCCGTTCTGCCCGGATCAATATACCTCCTTCGACTTGCTGTTGATCTGTTTAAAGATATTTGTAAGAAGCGTATTAATCTGCTTTCTGCTTCTTGTAATCGGTACGATCAGTCTTCTGTTTCTGTCTGGTATGGCAAGCCGCTCTGCTAATATTGCAGCAAAAGACAGCACCCGGCAGGCAATCGGGGCCGGTTTCCTGTTAGAAGGAAACCCGGAAAATCGAAACAAACGTCTTCAGGAAGCATTTGAAGCAATCGAAGAAACGTTCGGAGTCGGACAAAGCGGCAGTTATCAAGGCGTTCATGCAGAAACGATCATCAGCAATGGACAGCCCTCCGGATATGTGTGGACGGATCATTCTTTTGAATCCCTCGTCCGGGAAGACATTGAAAAAATAGCTGCTGCTTCCGGAATCTCTGATTACAATATTACAACGGTTCCAACTCCTGTAAAGCCAGAGGGCTTTTCCCGAATTGAAGATCCGGACAAAGATCAAACCTATGATTCTAAAGGTGTTTCCCTGGTAGGCAACCGCACGATGAATTTGGATTCTAATGTCTTAAATGGAGTCGTAACCATAAAAGATGGGCGTATGACTGTCCCCCAAGACCAGGATGTCTGCGTAATATCAGAAGAACTTGCCCTTTTAAATAATCTTACAGTCGGTGACCGGATCGGCTTTTCCCCTGTTAAGCAGGAAGGTCCAATCCAATATGCAGAGATTGTAGGGATCTACCAGGTCAGGGAACCTATGACTCCTTATATGTCCGGCGACACCTACCGCTCCGAAAACATTATTTTTACAAATCTGGACTTTCCGGCAAAAGCGGAACAGGATTCCCCACTGTTTGAAAAAGCCTATTTCAAAGTTGAACAGGTCGATGAATACGAAGCAGTAAAGGAACGAATCCAACAGACTGACATCAACTGGGAACGGTATGATTTGATTGATAACAATGGAAATCTGGATACTATGGCATCCAATTTTAATGACCTGGAGCATATCAGCCAAATGCTTTTACTCATTATTGCTGGTGCCAGTTTCATTATTTTATCCCTTATTTTTGTTTTCTGGATGAAAAGCCGAACCCATGAAATAGGGATCCTGATGTCCTTAGGAATCTCAAAGCTGGAAATCCTTTTTCAAATGATTCTGGAGGCCTTTTTCATCGGAATTATTGCCGTCAGCCTTTCTTTTCTGGCTGCCATGGTTTCCAAAACTGCGGCTGAATACCTGGTCGTTCAGCAGGAACAACAGGCACAGCTTCAAGAAGATCAAACGGCAAATCAAATACAGACTGAATATGTTGCCCCAGAGCTGACAGTAACGGATGTACAGATATCTCTGTCCTCATCCATGTTCTGTGCTGATGGCATCAGCATCACACTGTTAACCTTATTATCTGTTTCTCTTGCAGGAATTACGATGTTCCGCAAAAAGCCAAGAGAAATTTTGAGCGAAATGAGTTAGGAGGTCTTGCAATGATTTTGGAAGCAAACCATATAAGTTATACTTACCGAACACAAAAAAACATCCCTGTGCTGCACCAAATATCCGCCGGATTTCAAGCGGGCAGATTTTATTCCATCATAGGCTCCAGCGGATCCGGAAAAACCACCTTTCTCTCCCTTCTTGCCGGACTGGACACTCCTGGCGAAGGAGTAATCCAATACGATGGGGAGGATATTCAAAAATGTGGACTTAATTTCCATCGCAGACACCATATTTCTCTGGTATTTCAAAACTATAACCTGATTGATTATCTTACCGCTCAGGAAAACGTAAAGTTGGGCGGAACCAAAGATCCCAGAGAACTTCTCACCAAAGTAAATATCCCACAGGATGCCTGGAACCGGAATGTCCTCCAGTTATCCGGCGGTCAGCAGCAAAGAGTGGCGATTGCCCGTGCTCTGGCCAGTGAAGCAAAGGTTCTTCTTGCTGATGAACCAACTGGGAACCTGGATGAAACCACAACAGGAGAGATTATTGAACTCCTAAAACAAACAGCCCATGAGCTTGGAAAATGTGTCATCGTTGTTACCCACAGCAGGGAAGTCGCTCAGGCAGCGGATCACATTTTGAAACTGGATCATGGAACTCTGATATAAAATACCAACAGAAGTCCGGCATATCTGCATCAACACCCCATCCCATGTGATTGCATATAATCTGAGCAATCATAACACGGTTCATGTAGGCAAACTTCTGACATATCCTCATATCATGGAGATACTGTTCACGGTACTTACCCTCTAAATAACAGAGGTCTTTCGGCAATTTCGGAGTGACAGCACGGAAGTTTCGGCGCAGCTCCTTGATTGCGGATTCAATCTCAGATTTTCTTCCAGCGGCTTTGTAGTCGGCAATGAGCTTTTCCTGACGATCATACAAATCATCCTTACCGCACATCAACTCATAGGCAAAGGTGACTGATAACCATTCCGCTCCTTCTTGGACAAAATCCTGGTATATGCTGCATTTCCTTTTCCAGCCCAGCATAACGTGTATCACTCATAAATCGAATCATTGTATTCTTCCTCCTTTACATTTTCATCCGTTTTTAAACACAAAAAAGACAATCACACTTTGATAAATAAAGCATGATTGCCTTTTACTTTTAACTTAATAGTTCTTAAAAAATGGAGGCAAAAAACATTAATTTTGCCTCCATTTTATATAATAATTATTTTTTTATTGAAAATCTTAATGCCAACTCTGATATATACTCCAAAGTTTTTAATATATTAGGATATACTGGACAAACACTTAAACTCTCAACTACAATAATTGATCCGAGCAAAAATATAATCCATAGACTTAAATATATTTTTTCGGATTTACGAATTGAGCTTTTCATTTTTTCTAACATTTCATCATTACCAAAAATTTCTGATAAATCTTCATCTGTTAATATGTCTTTGTAATTAAGTTTAAGTTGTTCATAACTGTCCCATACTTTTTTGATTTCATAACGTGATTGACAGTAACATATTATTAAATATACAAAAGATCCCAGTAAAACACATTCTACTATAATAGTAATTTCTTTTGTAAAAAGATTATCTAATGGCTGATTTGACACTATATTAGCCAAAATCACAGTAAACAAAAATCCAAATATAGCAATGATATTTGACTTAAATTTATCTAATAATCCAGTCGCATATTCTCCTGTTCTTGAAACGGTATCGCTTATAAATTCCGCAACTTTATTCTTTAGTTCTAAATACGCCTTTACATTTTCTTTTAAATAAAGGTTATAATTAGACTGTATTGAAGCCATAACTTTTTCATCGATTTCCGTTATGGAAACGTACTTACAATGCAAACTAATTACGTTTCTAACAATGATTGCTTTATCAATTGGATTCCCATCTGTATAAATCCAATTGTAAATACTGTACAAGATCTTGTTATCTGGTAGCTCACTTATATTACAACAATATTCCATTGTACGTTGACCATTTATTATACCTTTAAGTTGACTATTACTTATTGCGGATGATGTTGCAATAAAACTGATAGATAATAAAACCATAATTTTTTGAAATACTTCTCTTAATGGGTTGTTTTCGTAATCAATCGTAATTTTAAAATCATCCGGCAGCACCTCAAAAATGTCAAAATTATAAAAGTATGAAACCTCCCTGCACTCCTCCATTCTTCTTTTTCTGTTAAATTCAGTATTTACCATACCATTTCCATTGGGTACAAAAAACATAGTTTTAGTTGCAAACATTGCAACGGGACTATATACGTCAAACACTAAATAATTTGATGACTGTTTTAATAAATTAGAGAATGCAATCATAACCTCTTCTAAAGACAAAGAAAGTATATCTTTAACAAATTCATCAAATGCATAAATAGAAAAATGATTATTAACCACTTCCTTATCAATCTTTACTTTAACATTTATGATTTCATCTTCTAATGTGTCGTTAATAAACCCCTTATAATCCTCTTCATTACCTAATGAAAAATCATAAACCTGTTCTGTTTCATCTTGCAAAACTATTTTTATTTTATCTCTTTGTGAAACGGAATTTATGATATCCAAAAAATACCCATACTCTGGAGCATTTTTAACCTCAAATTTAAAGGAGGCTTCATATACTTTCATTCTTTCTGAAACGACACTATCTATTATTGTTGCTGCCTGAATCAACTCTGTAAGCATAATCCCCCTCCTCTTGTTTTATTTATTTGAAAATCTTCTAAATGTCAAATCATTATCTGTTTTTATTTGTATATATCTATTTCCATCATTATCTCTATATGCTTTTATAGTTTCATCAAAATCGTCTATAGCATCCGTTATTCTTAACTGTACACCGTGGCAAACATCATAAACCTTTCTAATACGGGCATTTATAACTGATGGTACCGTGTTAAACTGCTTATCAAATTTGTATTTCTCTGGTAATTCCCGTATCTTTTCTAATACTTTTTCCATTTTATCTTGTTCCAATTCCGTTGGTTTATAGTTTTCCAATGTACTTTGAATCATAGTGTCATAATCAATATAATCATTAGACTTAAAATATGTAATCATTGTATTTCTAAGCAGTGTGTGATCTCTTGGTGCAATACCTTTTACATTTCTATTTAATGTACTATCTATTGCACGAAATGCTTTATCTGTATTTACTTCGTCACTTACAACTTGATCTAATTCTAAAAAATTATCATACCAATACTTTGCAATATTATTAGAATATACTTTTGCTGAAAAATTAGTTGCATTGGGATCGTCAATTCTAAAAGTACAGGACTTCCAAAGTTTAGTTTTATCTTTTGAAAATCCGGATTTAAAGCTAAAATCTTCATCGTCTACAAAATCGGTATGTTCCACCTTAGCCAGCAAATATATATGCTCATCCATCTCTTCATCGTACATAAGAGCTTGTATTAAACTACCTTTTTGTACATTTGTATTCATATGTGCCACGGAAGTTTGTGCTTCTTGCTCTTTTAATAACAGTCTTTTAGCTATAAAATCCATTTTATCCGTTACAAAATTGGCATCTATCTGATTTTTTACTATATCTAAAATACAGCTTATTACTTCTGTATTAGCTGACCGTGTATGATATTCTCTAATAGAGGAATTATCATTTATATAAGTAATCAATGTTCTCACATAGTCAGAAAATGTTTCTGGCGTATCCCGTACATAAACAACATTATTCTCATAATCAATGATTCTTATTGTTTGAAAAACAATTTCCATCTTTAGCCCTCCTGCCAATACTTTTTTCAATTATACCACATATTGGAAGCAACTTGGACAAAAAATTGCCTTTTTTATACCATCTGCACTTTCATGTTTTATTTTGGGCCCATTCTTCCACTATTGGGATAAGACATTGCCAACTTAAATCTACAGTATGAATAAAAATTCCATATATTAGCTCGAATTGGATACTCTTTTCTGTATTCAAATTCCATCTGGTACTTTATGCTATGTCTGGTACACCACCAATGAATATCTTTCATTTTCATAGAATTACCAGCACTTATATGTTCTCCTAGCATTTTAATCTTATAATTATCTGTCTCTGTTTTAGCAAATAAATAAAACCATACATTAAAATATCTAATTATGTATACCTCACAATCTCCATTGTACATCATACACACTCCTGTCTATACAGTAATATATTTTCCACTTTTCTACAATATCCACATAATGTATACTGTAGTCTATGGGGTAAATATTTCCACCAGAATCAGCACTAACTCAATGACCCCCACACCATCCTCGTCCATCAGAAACGATTTTACTTCTCTTACCAGATACGCTTTATCCATATACTTTTTCTCCTTTCTCCCCATTTTCAGATCCCAAACGCCAGAAACGCCGGGACTGAAACCATCAACATAATAATCATCAACATCAAAAACAATGGAAGCATCAGCTTTGTGGATGCCTCTTCCCCCCGGCGTCTTGCCAGTGCTTTCTCTTCTTCAAATGCCGACTCCATCTCTGTCTCCAGCGCCTTTCGAAGTCCTTCTGCCCCATTTCTGACATTCTGCTCCAAAAGCCCGGAAAGCTTCCGGTACGGTCTCAGGCGGCAGCCCGCACCAAATTCCGCATATGCCTGCAGTTCCGGGACACCGCGCTGCATCCGGTGATATGCCGCTACCATTTCCCGGTATGCCGCCCGCTCCGTCTGTGTTCCCGCCCGGCATGCCGCCTCGTATTCCAGCACAATCCGCTCCCATGCCCGGCGGACCGGAAGCCCCGCCCCGGAAAATACAGCCAGCTTTGACACAATCTCTGGATAATCTTCCATCAGCTCCCGCTTTTTCTTCTTTTTCGCCTCACTCTCCTTCTGTTTTTCATAAAGAGGAAGCAGAATTGCCGCCGCAATCCCCAGCACCGGAAACAGCAGATATTCCCTGTCTCCGCGCACCCGGTAAGATAAATTCTTCCCCTCATACATCTTTGGCAGAACCAGCTGCCCTTCCGTTCTCTGCGCCTCATCCATCTGCTTTAACAGCCGCTTAAAACCTGCCTCTTTTTCCTGCTGCTTCGTCCGAAGCGGCGGATATAGCGTGACCGGGAACCGGTACTCCCGGCTGAATACCCCCGCCTGCAGGGATGCGGTCAGTTCTGTCTGAATCCCCTTCTCCGGGCATTCTTCATTTAAAACTGTCCCATCCGTCTGAATCCATTCCGCATCCTCCGGTGTCCAGCGGACCCGGATGCCCTCTTCTTCCAGCCAGCCGACGAGATGTAGATCTTCCCTTACCTCCTGCAGGGACAGATTGTTTCCCCGAATTAAATCCGCCAGTTTACCTCCCGCCTCCAGCAATACTTTTTTTGCATCCTCTTCCGCATATTCCCGCTCTCCGAGCGAAATCTCCACCGGAATCTCCTTCTCGCACAGTCCGCGCACCCACACTTCCTGCTGCCGTTCCCCTTCTCCGTATGCATAGCGGTTCAGCCGGTTCCCATCTTCCAGCGCCCCATCCCGTTTTTCCACCAGATATCCCGCAACTGCCAGAATTATCCCCAAAAGAATGCATAAAACCTGCTTTTTCCCCATTTTTCCCATGCTGTTTCACACCTCAATCTGAAGAATTTTCCCCGATACCCTCCATGCCAGCAGATAGACCACCAGACACCCGGTCATCACCACCCGCCCCACCGCTGTCTCATACATCTGTGAGAAAAAGCCCGGCGATGACAAATCCACGTAGAGCACGATCAGGTACGGCATCAGGTTCATAATTCTCTGTTCAAACTGCTTTTCTGCCGTCATCGTGAGAATTTCCTCCCGCACCTGAATGCGATCCGAAATCACGTGAACGACATGGTGAACCACGCTTGCCAGCTCGCCCCGGCTCCGTTTGGATACAGTAAAAATAACAGAGAAATTTTCCACCTCATCCAGACCGCTCCTCTTCGCAAAGGAAGAAAGCAGCGCCTCCACGGTCCGGTTCATTTTAAGCTGGCTTGCCAGATATGAAAACTCACGGGTAATCATCCCTTCTTTTCCGTATTGTTCTTCCAGATCGCGCACGCTCGCAATAAACGCATTTTCCACTGAATAGCCTGCAGCCAGCGCCGAAGCCACGATCTGAATCGCTTCCTTAAACTGGAGCCGCAACTCCTCTTTTCTCCGGCGGCAGAGTTCCCGCCTCTTAAAAAACGGCCGCAGCATCCCCGCCGGAAGCATCAGAACGAACGCCAGAAATGAACGGTAGAATACATATGCCGTCACGGCGCACACCGCTGTTCCCTCCAGAAGGTAACGTATCCACTCCTGCCCCGTCAGGTGGTAAACCCGGTAATCAGAAAGCACTTCCTCCCGCGAATCTGCGCCGCCCTTCAAATCTGCCAACCTGGACAAGTGCTCCTTCCACCTGTCCGGAAGCAGTCTCCCCGCTTTCCTGAAACTGATAGATGGGAGAAAGGCGGATTTCCCCATTTTCATAGCCTATCACCTCCGTGATCTCCAGCACCTTCCGGCTCCGGTCCCGCATCCGCCCGACATGGACCATCAGATCGAGTGCTGAACCGATCTGGCTCCGGACCGCCGCAAGCGGCAGCTCTGCCGCCATCAGAACCATCGTCTCCAGTCTTGAGAGCATGTCTTTTGCGCTGTTGGCATGTCCGGTTGAGAGCGAGCCATCGTGCCCCGTATTCATCGCCTGCAGCATTTCCAGCGCCTCACCGCCCCGGACCTCCCCAACGATGATGCGGTCCGGACGCATTCGGAGACTCGCCCGGATCAGATCGCGCATGGAAATCTCCTGCGAACCATCCCGGTTTTCTACCCTTGTTTCCAGGCTGACAAGATTCGTTACATGGCGGATTTGAAGTTCTGCCGAATCCTCGATCGTAATGACGCGTTCCTCCTGTGGAATATAGCCGGACATGGCGTTTAAGATCGTCGTTTTTCCCGATCCGGTTCCGCCGCTGATAAAAATATTGAGTCCCCGCTCGACCGCTTTCTGCAAAAATGCCGCTGCCTCCCGGCTGATACTTTTTAACTCAATCAGACGTTCCATCGTGATCGGTTCCGGGAACTTCCGGATCGTTAAAATCGGCCCATTTAACGCCACCGGTGCCAGCACCACGTGGACACGAGAACCATCTTCCAGTCTCGCATCCGCAATCGGGGATGCCAAATTGACCGTCCGGTTGACACGGCTTACAATCTGCTGAATCAGATCCTCTAGCTGCCCTACCGAATCAAAGTGCTTTTCTAACTCTTCCACACGCCCCTGCCGCTCGACAAAAATGTGCTCCGTGCCATTTACCATGATCTCCGTGATCGTCGGATCATCGACCAGCTCCTGCAAAATATCCAGCCGTCTGAATGAATCAAACAGCTCTTTTCTCAAACAAAGCCGCTCTTTTAACGGCAGATACGCCCCTTCTGCCGCTTCTAGAATCGCCATGTCGATCAGGTCGCGCAGCTCCTCATCCTCCACCTGCATACGGCTCTCCATCTGCTCCATCAGACGCTGCCTCAAAACCATTTTCTGCTCCTGCATACTTCCCCCTGCCAGTTGTTTCTCTCACAACCGTTTACTCTTTAGAATGACTGGCAAAATCCCGCTCCATTTATCCCTGTCAAAAGACTTTGCCCCTTCTAATTTAACCCACAATGAACATTATCCGCCCACACTGCTTCCCCGCAGCAGCTGCCGTACATAATCACCCAGTTCTCCCCATAAGAGCTGGTCAATATAATCGCTCCGTCCAAAACTGCCGTGATACGGAAGCTTCAGGCGTTTAATACGTTCCCTTAGCATGCCATTTCCTGTCTGTGAAAAATACTGCTCCAGCTCCTTAAGCTTTGCCAAAGACACCGGATCTTCCCGGATCGGCATATAAATTACCCGGCACAGCTTCATTACCGAAAGCGCCGTCCTGCGCCCGCTTCCTATATCCACTACCAGTGTATCATACGCACTCTCCCCGGCAATTGCCCGTATAAGCCCTGCGATCGCCTCCTCTCCCGCCTGATCCAGATCCTCCGGATAGCGCACCGGCGGAATATAGTCCAACTCCCCCATCGTGTGGACAACGCTGCTCAAACGAAGCGAATTATAGCTTCCACCGTTGTAAAAATACAACAAATCCGACAAATCACTCTTATATTCTTCTTTCATCAAAACCGACAGACCGGAAAATTCCTCCAGGTTCAGATACAGCACCCGCTCCTCCTGTGCCAGAAGTTTTCCCATTGTCAGGGCAAACGAGGTCTTTAAACACCGTCCAACCGGCGAATACACTCCCAAGACCTTCGCCAGCCCCCGCCCGGACACCTCCGGCAGCTCCCCCGGGCTTTCCCCATACCAGGTCATCACGTCGCGCACAATCGCATCGCTGGACTGGTATTTGTAGACACAGGGAACTGACGGACTGACCGGTTTTCCCCCATTATCCGATAAAAGAATAACCTTTTCCGCCCGGATGGACTCCTTTTCTTCCGCCGGAACATGCTCGCCCAACAACAGAAGCTTTACCGGATGTTCTGCCGCAAATGCCCGCAGCCGCTCGATCGAGCTGAACGCCACCACCTCAAACGGTATTTTTTCCTTCTGGTTAACTACCTCTGCAAACCGCGCCGCATAGACCGGATCCACATCATACACCGCCAGAATATGCTTCATCGCACCGCCACCTCCCTAATCACAAGCCATTTCCCCTACAGATACCGAATCAGCTCCGCCCCAATCACTCCCAAAAACAGGCACGGTGCCAGACAAAAAGATGCCTCTTTTCCATCCCGCGCTTCCAGATAGTACGGCTCGACGCTTCCCCCAAGCGCGGACCGGTACAAATAAAACACAAGATATGTAAGCCGCTGCCTGGCAATCCCACGCCGGATAAGTAATACAAGTGACCATATTCCGGCAGCTGCCAGCCCGCACAGGAAAATCCGCCCGCCCTGCCGCAGCCCGGCGGCACCAAACAGGACGGCTGCCATTTTGATGTCCCCCGCACCTATCATGCGAAACAGATACAGAGGGAACAGGACAATCAGTAAACTCCCGACACGAATCAAATATCCACAAGTCTCGCCAATCCCCATCATAAGCGCCGCCCCATATCCCGGCAGCCGCCCGCCCCATCCGGCCGTATATCCCATCTTCATCCCCAGACCAAACCGAATCAAAAGAAACAACAGGCCGCCAAGCAGAAGCATCCCATTGGGAATACGGCGTTTTTTCAAATCCCAAAACGCACAGCCGCCAGTAAACAACAGCAGCAAAAAGATCAATCCATCCCCTCCTTCTCTTTCGCATACATGAAACAAACAATTTCTGCACAGTATGTCCTCTTTTCAAAACTCCTGCCGCAAACGATAGCTGCCAATCCTGCGCCAGCTTTTACCGCCACCTTTTTCCATTCATTTCCTGTATGCACTTCAAACATTCCTGAAAAATTATCGAACATTTCTCTGAACTTAACTTTTAGAATCTTAATAATAGATCAACGGGAAATCCGGATTCCCGTGACAGATGGAAGAACCCATCCATGAATGTTCCTCCATTATGAACAGTTTTTGGTCAAAAGTCAATCCCAAAACACCCGAAATATGCGCCAAAATCATCTCAAAAACTTTGTGCATCTGAACCCATTGTTTTAGCTAGACAATTTCGTTATTTGAAAATAATTGCCAAAATATCTCTTTATTTTTTATCTATAAATACCCATTCCAGCATTTTCCTTTCCATTGACTGACGAAACAAAAAATGGTAAAATACTATTAGTTTAAATTTTTAAACCATTATAGAAGGAGGAGCCGCGATGAAAAAAGGAATAGAACTCAAACAGCATTTTCATACCTGTATGCCTCTTTTTATCGCGCTGGGCGATGAAATACGGCTGACGATCATCGAAGCGCTGACGGACGAAGCCCTCACGGGGCGCACAAAAAACAACGATGTGAACAAAAATCAGCCTGATAAGAACAATGACCGTCCAATCAGCCTGCCCGCCCAGTCCCGTCCGCATGGCTTAAACGTCCGGGAGATCACCGAACGGACCAGCCTGTCGCGCCCGGCAGTTTCCCACCATTTGAAGATCTTAAAGACAGCCGGGCTGATCGATGTCCACCGGGAGGGAACCTGCAATTATTATTATCTCTCAATCGAAGACAGCACCCGGAAATTGATGCAGCTCGGACATCTGCTGGAATCCGTGCTTTCCATGAACGCCTGAACCAGGATGCATATCTTTCCATTTTCTGAATATACTGATCGTTGTACCAATTTATAGGATTCAGAAAGAGAGCATCAAACCATGAAGCACAACCGCACCCACTGCTCCGGGAGCACCAGCACGGACATTTTTTCCGCCCACCCTGACCCAGAGCTGCTGACAGAACTGCGACAGACCATGAGCACGATCAACACCGTTTTCAACCATTTTGAAGAGGTCGTCGATCCGACTCTGATTGACTGCTATATCTACGAACTGAAAGCCGCACACCTCCGGTATCAGTTCCTTTTACGACATATTAAACAACAGGAAAATACCATTTAACCGACACAAGGAGGACCTTTCTCATGACAGCCTGGTACGACAAAGCTATCTTTTACCATATGTATCCTCTGGGCATGACCGGAGCACCGTTTGCCAATCCCTATCCCGCCTCCGATGAGACAGCGGATGGCACCTGGGACGTTTCCGCCGATTCCCGCATGGACGAACTGATGCAGTGGATTCCCTATTTAGAGAGCCTGCATATTTCCGCGCTTTACATCGGACCGCTGTTTGAATCATCCACGCACGGCTATGATACCCGCGATTTCCGGCTCATCGACCGGCGGCTGGGAACCAACGTCTCGTTCCGATCTTTCGTGGACTGCTGCCATGAGCATGGCATCCGCGTCGTCGTGGACGGCGTGTTCAACCACACCGGTCGCGAATTTTTCGCCTTCCGCGACCTGCAGGCGCACCGTGACCAGTCCCCTTACACCAGATGGTACAGGAACGTCAATTTCGACTGGGGCAGCCCGCTGGGCGATTCCTTCGGCTATGAATCCTGGCACGGCATCTGGGAGCTTCCCTGCTTAAACCACCGAAACCCGGAAGTGCGGGACTATCTGCTTGACACTGTCCGTTTCTGGGTGCAGGAATTTGACATCGACGGTATCCGCCTCGACTGCGCGGGCGATCTTTCCTTTGAATTTATACAGGAACTGCGCCGACTGGCAAATGAAATCAAGCCGGAATTCTGGCTGATGGGCGAAGTCATCCACGGCGAATACGCCCGCTGGGTCAATCCGCAGATGCTTCATTCCGTCACCAACTACGAGATGCACAAAAGTATCTATTCCGCGCACAACGACCACAATTATTTCGAACTGGCACACAATGTCCGCCGCCTCGAAGTGGTGGGGCGGGAGCTCTACACCTTTGTGGACAACCACGACGAAGACCGGATCGCAAGCAAACTGTTAAATCCGGCACATCTTGCGCCGCTTTACACGCTGCTGTTCACTCTTCCGGGCATTCCGTCCATCTATTATGGAAGTGAATGGGGCATTCAGGGACGCCGCGGACACAACTCTGATACGGAACTCCGTCCGAGAATCCTGCCGCCGAGACCGCTTGCAGAAGAAATGCAGACCAGCGACGGACAAAACACCGGCATCCGCACAGATGGCAACTGCCAGAGCTTTTCGAGCGCCACAGGCCCAAACATACACGCAGGCGCAAACACCTGCTGCCAGACCACTTCAAGCACCACAGGCTCAAACACAGATACCAGCGCAGGCACCGTGACACCGCTTACACTTCTGATCCAGAAACTCGCCGCCATCCACGCCGCCGAACCGGCGCTTCACGGTGGGCGTTATCAGGAACTTCTGCTGACAAACCGGCAGTACGCATTTGCCAGACACGGTGACCACCAGGCGATCCTTACCGCTGCCAACAACGATGACAACGCCGCTTATTTACAAGTTCCGCTTCCATTCCACACGACAGCGGAACAAGCTACGGATCTGATTACCGGAAAATCATTTTTGATCGATAAGAATACAAACAAAATTCAGATAGAATTAGAGGGTAACAGCGCTGTTATTCTCGGAATCACGGAGGGGTAACCTTATGAAAAAAGCAGCTTCCACTACTAAACGAACCACATCGAAAAAACCAAAGACAGAGGGACTCGGCGTGATCGGCGAGCTTGACCGGTATCTCTTCGGAGAAGGCCGCCACTACCAGCTCTACCACAAGCTGGGCGCACACCCTTATACATATCGCGGACAGGACGGCTACTATTTCGCGGTCTGGGCGCCGCACGCAGCCGCCGTCAGCCTGGTCGGCGACTTCAACGCCTGGAATCCGGATGCAACCCCGATGAAGCCGGTCGCAGACAGCGGCATTTACGAGCTCTTCGTACCGGGACTTGGCGTGGGACAGCTCTACAAATTCGCCATCACCACGCACACGGGAACGATTTTATTTAAGGCAGATCCATATGCATTTTCGGCAGAATACCGTCCGGGAACCGCTTCCGTGACCGCCGATATCCGCGGCTTCAAATGGAACGATTCCAAATGGATGGAATCGCGCGCGGGCACCGATCCGGTCAAGGCGCCAATCTCTATCTACGAAGTTCACTTAGGATCCTGGAAAAAGAAAAATCGCCCGGAAAAGGACGGTTACTACACTTACATGGAAGCCGCGCATGAGCTGGCTGACTATGTCCTGGAAATGGGCTACACCCATGTAGAGCTCATGGGAATCGCCGAACATCCGTATGACGGCTCCTGGGGCTATCAGGTAACCGGCTATTTTGCCCCGACCTCCCGCTACGGAACCCCGGCGGAATTTATGTATTTCGTCAATTACTTACATAAAAAAGGCATCGGTGTCATCCTAGACTGGGTTCCGGCGCATTTTCCGAAGGATGCACACGGACTTGCCGATTTCGACGGACAGGCGCTCTATGAGTACGCCGACCCGCGCAAAGGCGAGCACCCGGACTGGGGTACCAAGGTCTTCGATTATGCCAAAAACGAGGTATCCAATTTTCTGATCGCCAACGCGCTCTACTGGCTCGATGAATACCACATCGATGGTCTGCGCGTGGACGCCGTCGCTTCCATGCTTTACTTAGACTATGGGCGCCAGGACGGACAGTGGGTACCAAATAAATATGGCGACAACAAAAACCTCGAAGCCATCGAGTTTTTCAAACATTTAAACAGCGTGATCCGCGGCCGGAAGGACGGCGCCATCATCATTGCCGAGGAATCCACCGCCTGGCCGAAGGTTACCAAGAGCCCGGAGGAGGACGGTCTTGGATTTACCTTCAAATGGAATATGGGCTGGATGCATGACTTCCTCGAATACATGAAGCTCGACCCGTATTTCCGTAAATTTAACCACAACAAAATGACCTTCGGCATCACCTACTGCACCAGCGAAAACTTCATTCTAGTGCTCTCGCACGACGAGGTCGTCCACCTCAAATGCTCGATGATCAACAAAATGCCGGGCGAATACGAGGATAAATTTGCCAACCTGAAAGTCGGCTACACTTTCATGCTCGGACATCCAGGCAAGAAACTTCTCTTCATGGGACAGGATTTCGGTCAGTTCCATGAATGGGATGAAAAAGTCTCCCTCGACTGGTACCTTACGAAAGAGCCGTTCCATGCCGACCTCCAGAATTATGTGAAAGGGCTTTTGACGCTCTACCACAAATATCCGGCGCTCTACCGCCTGGACGAGGAGTATGACGGCTTCCAGTGGATCAACGCCAACGACGGAGACCGCAGTATTTTCAGCTTTATCCGCCGCGATGAAACACAGAAAAAGAATCTTCTCTTCATCTGCAACTTCACCCCGGTAGACCGCGACGATTACCGCGTCGGTGTTCCGAAACGCGGCACCTACACGCTGCTGCTTGACCAGGAACACGGCTACTACAAGCGCGGCGATAAGATCAGCCATTACCGCTCCATCAAGAGCGAATGTGACGGACAGCCATACTCCTTCGCGTACCCGCTTCCGGCGTATGGAACTGCGGTGTTCCGGTTCTCATAAAATAATGTTCCTATGAAGTCAAAAAACCTGCCGCAGACAGACTGTTTATATGGGGGATACAGTCTGCCTGCGGCAGGGTTT
>OHAN01001649.1_pt1 | contig 17301 bp, 19 predicted proteins | sample 1577121 | NCBI WGS metagenome assembly OHAN01 (sample SAMEA3541554, study PRJEB24748) | human gut metagenome | biome: human gut; feature: human-associated habitat; material: faeces | place: China | collected 2012 | reverse complement strand
AAGAACTTTTTTGATTCTTTTCTCTTCTTCTGTCTACTTTATTGACTATGGTCCACCCTGTTTCTGCGTAATAACCGCAGCAGGTGTCCGGATGACTCTTGTGTTTTTGGACTGGTTTGCATATTTGCAGTTTACACAATCGTTCATTCTGCCTGCCCCCATTCAAAAATTTCTCCGGTTGGTTTCTCATTGCCCCACCGCAATTTTCCATCTCTTGTTGCAAACCAGATATTTTCTTTCGGAATGATTCCGAAAATTCCATACAACGCTTTTTCAATCTCACTTGCATTGTTAAAGTCACGAAATACATTCAACTCTGTCGGACGATCTCCGGTTCGATCTGTCAAATGATGCTCTTCGCAAGCCTGCAAAAAGGCATCAGTGTTGGAACTGTTCGTCTGTACCCATACGTCACCGGAAATAAACTTGTCCCAATCGAAAGCAGTTTCCGGTGCAGAACCCATACAATCAAGCAGCCGTTCCAAAGCCAATTTTGCACCAAAGGCAAAATCAAAAGCATCCTCCGGACAGCACCTTGCAATGCTTGCGTTTACTTTCTTGCCGTTAACATACTGTGTAGCCAGCACTGCGTTCCCATTTTGCAAAATGACAACCTTTGTTTCTTTTTCAATCTTCATTATTTTTGCTCCTTTCATTGATTGGAAGGGAATCTCTCACGCTTATCCAGCCCAATCTTCTATCCCTCCATATATGCCATACTTTTTTCGCAGATCATTGCAGTACCTTTTCAAATCGATGGCATTCATCGTCAATGCAGCGTAGTACGGCGTAAGAATTTCACGCTCAATCGATCGAATTCTACCGATAGATTCCGGACTACCGTCATACTTTTCCAATGCTCTCCGATAAGCAGAGAATTCACTCCTCAGAATTTCTGCAGCCAAGCGAACATATCCATTGTCAACGGAACCACAGCTTTCCTTTGGGTCACAGTTGACGGGAGTTTCAATTCTCTCACGTTTTAGTTTCTCACGATACTGTTTTTGGTAGGAAAGTACCTCTTTCCGTCTCTGCTGGTATCGTTCTTTGCTACGTTCAGATCTGCAAGCTGCACAAATACGATGAATTTTTCTCCGTTCACCAGTTTGTTTGCTGCGGTCAACAAACTCCCAGAGTGGTTTTTCTGCACCGCATTGTCTACAGATTCTATTCATGTTGTAACCGCCTTTCTGCCATTACAGCAGTTCCTCATCCAAATCAATACCATACTTTTCTTTCAAGTATGTAAGACAGTCCAGCGTAGAATACTGATGGTTCAAAATCCCGACCCCGTCCATTAGCTTGAAATGGTCTTTTACGCCATCCAAAACAGACCGCAGTCGCTTTTCTCCAAATCCGAACTCTTTATTGAGTTCCACCATACAAACGGACATAAACTGGGGAAGAACATCTTGAATTACCGATTCATAAATCTGATCTTTCTTTTTCTGATATTCTTCCTCAACCCTTTGACGGATTTCGCTTTCTCCGATTGTGATAAGCCTTGCTTTCATTTTGTGACCTCCATTCTTACCCCTTAGCAACTTCTACCCCAGTGGGGCAGAAGTTCGGGGACGAATTTAACTATTTTGTGCTTCTGGATGTCTGCATTGCATTGCATGCTGTATTAACCGAAGCATGGAATCTTTTCCGAGTTGCGACTCCATTTTAGACCACTCCCCGCGGGCAACCGCTCGCTCAAAGTCTGACATCGTTTTCTGGTTCAGCCGATGCAAGCAGTTCTGTATTTCCTCCGGCATAGAAACAGGAGCAGGCTTTGTCTTTGCGGGCTGCTGCAGCACCGTTTCAAGGGTTGCCTTATCGCAAACCGGACCGCCGGCGAACGCCTGCCGCAGAGCCTTTGCACGTTTCTCTGTCAGCAATTTTCTAATAATGGTATAGTTCGTATCTGTGTCTGGTAATTTTTCCAGCATTGTTTCTGCTAACAATGTCTGACCATCCATTGGCAGGAAAGATAACTCTACGCCTGTACGCATTGCAAGCCCTGCATCCACCCATTTTTTTATTTCTGGGTGCAAAGAATTGATGCGAACTAACCGAGTGACAGAATTTCGGCTTAATCCGTATTCGCTGCCAACTTTATCTGCTGTAAGTTTTTTACCATCAGGCTGTTCTAACTCTTGTAATTCTCGGATAATGTCGTTTCGCTTCCCCTGCGAAAACATCTGATCCCGCCTCATGGCAACCACCGCCGCCTGTTCGCTGATTTTAAGATTGTCAAATCCTCGCTGCATGAGGTTGGATTCAATGACATACATTTCCGCCTCTTCTTCTGAGAGATTGCTTTTGACGATTGCCGGAACAGCAGAAAGTCCGGCAAGTTTTGCAGCATTCCAGCGGTTGTGTCCAACCAAAATTTCATAGTCACCCATGCAGGGACGAACGACCAGTGGTACAAGAATGCCGTTCTTCTGAATGGAATCCACCATATCTTGCAGGCGTTCGCCCTGATAGAGTTGAAACGGGTGCTTATAATAAGGTACAAGACGTTCCACAGGGATTTGCTGCACTTGATTTTCGTTGCTGCCGAGCATTCCAGTCAAATCAAACGCCATTCCTCACACCCCCCACTTTTGTAATTCTTCCGCAAGTTGTTGATATTCTTCTCCCAGTTTACAGGTAACAGGAATTGCAACTTGCTCTTCTACGCTGCGAGCCGCCATGACACCATGGTGAATCTGTGTACTTAGCACCAAATTGCCATAGCAGTCATAGAGTGTTTGCAGGTTGTTGCGGCTGACCAATGTATGATTGACCATCGTTGGCAGGATGCCGGCAACGCTTAAATCTAAGTTGACGGTTGCCCGTACCTGCCGGACAACATCCAGCAGAGCGGTTAGCCCCGATACGGCGAATTTCTGCACCTGAACGGGAATCAACAGCAAGTCGGCAGCTGTCAGAGCATTCAGCAGCAACACACCCAAAGACGGCAGACAGTCCAGAATCAGGATGTCATAGCTTACCTGAAATGGTTCTAAGACTCGTCTTAGCAGGGTTTCTCTGGAGAGAGCATGTTGCATGGAAAGTTCTGTGGTTGCCAGTTCCAGCGTAGCCGGAATAAAGTCCACGGAAATGGCGGCACAGTGTCCCACTTCCAGGCGGGCAGTTGGCACATTCTGAATGACATCTTGTATGCGAAGTTCCAGCGTACCCATTCCGGCAGCGTCTTCCTCTCGAAAGCCGGCATATTCCGAGCAGTTGCCTTGAGGATCGCAGTCTACCAGCAGCACCCGTTTGCCGTTAGCTGCGAAAGCCGCAGCGAGATTATAAGCGGTAGTTGTTTTCCCAACCCCACCTTTTTGATTTGCGATTGCGATAGTTGTAGCCATGGTGTATACCTCCTGTTATTTGCATGATCAATAGCTTCTCTTTTGATTACCCTTCTAATGTTTGTATGTATCGGAGCAATTGCCGATTGCATTGTTCTAACTTCTGCACTCGATCTCGAAGTAACCTTGCTTCTTTGGACTGCAAGCCCTTATAAACACGTCTTTCATGTAGTTCTTCATACAAAGCTGATGCTTCCGCCTGTTCCTGCCGGAGCGTGTTCAGCTGTTCCACTTGTTTGCAGCGTTTGCGGTAGGCAGCTTTCTGTTCCCGGTGGACTTCTTTTTTGCAGGTCGGGCAGTATTTGAGGGGATTAAATGCGGCATCGCCCAATTCTTTCCGGCTGCCGAGATACTGCCCACAGCATTGACAGTACTTGACATCTTGTGTTTTAAAGTCCAGCATGCTGCATCATCTCCCGAATACAAGCGGTTTCGGCAACCGCTCCCCTGTTCGTTTTGTCCCCGTTTTGTCTGTCGGTTTGTCCTGCCTGTCCCTGCTGTAATTGCCGCAAATCGGCTTGCAGGGAAGTGATGAGGGCATCTCGTTCCTGAGTGGCAAACTGTACGAGGGTTTCTGTCCGGTTGCCGACTGAGCTGGAAACGGTGCGTTGATGTCCGGTTTCGTCCAGATAGGAGATGGCAACCGTTTCCCAGTCGCTGGGGTTCTCTGCTGCAACCTTGAGGTTGGTAATCAGGCGATTCAGTTCTTCAATGCGTTCTCGTTTCTGCTGCACGGCATCCAACTGTGCTTGTATTTGCTGATAGCGAAACGCTGGACGGGTTGCTGCCTGCTCCGCAGCCTTTTGTCTGGCAGCCTGCCGACACTTATGCTGATAGAACCCATAGCATGCAAGCGGGATGCTGTAAAGCAATGCCAACTTTAACAGGTTTTCGTCAAACATTGCTGTCACCCCCTTGACAAATGGGCAGGAATGTGTTATGATAGGGTTGCGATTGTTGGTATGCAGCTTTGTTGTATACTGAGAGAGATCCGCCGCTGAGGGCTTGTCCTTTGGGGGCGGATTTTTCTATTTCCAGTGTGGGAACGGTCTGGGAGAGGCACTCTAAGAATGCTCCGTTTTCTGCCAGCCAATCCGTCGTAGCCGTTGTGCGAGTATGTTTTTTCGGAGCAGAACGCTGCTGGTCTTGCATGCACCATTTTGTGAGCATTGCAAAGTGATTCTGATAGCTGCGGTGTTGTTCTGCCATCCAGCAACTAAAGCTGGTTAAGGTGATGTCGAGCTGTTCGCCGTAAGTTGCTTTTAGCTGATTGTATTCATCCGCTGTTAGAAACACGTTCTGGCAAGCACCAAAGACAAAGCGTTCTGCTTGTGGGCGGAGCGGCTTGCCGCCGTGCTCTCCTCTATCTTTCTGCGTGATATTTCTATCTATACTATTGGGTCTAATTTTTTGACTGGGGGCGTTCAAAAATTTTGACCGGGGGGCATTCTAATTTTTTGACTCCGGGGGTAAAAAAATTTGCCTCCTTGTGAGAGGTTTCAGCATGGTTTTCAACAGTTTCAACACTCTGCTGAAAATTGCTATCACGAGCCAAAATCTCTGGAGCAGCGGTGTAGTGATTCCGGACACCGCCGTCCTTTGCTCGAATTTGCTCTTTGCGGATGTAGTGCTTTTCCTCTAAAGCCTGTAACGCATTCAGAACGGTTTGCTTTGTGCAGCCTGTTGCTTCAGCGAGATATTGCAAGCTGCCGGAGCAGGCTTTTTCTTTCCGAGAAAAGCCATAGATAACGGCAAACACTTGCAGCTTTGTTCCTTTTAGTTTGAGTTGGTTCAACATCCAACCGTAAACGGTATAGTAATTTCCGTCTTTCATCTTTCCTCATCCACCTTTCTGATTTGGAGTAATTCCACTCGTTCCCCATTCAGCAACTCATGAAACCGTTCACGAGCATCCTTTTCATTTTCTGCGAGTACCGTATAGATTCGCTCTACTCCCATGTCCGAAAGATAGCAGCAAAATTCATACTTTTCTGTAGCCCGCACAATAACCCTTTTGTTGTTCTCCATAGTGATTCACTCCTAACATTTATTTTACTTTTCAGGATGAAAAGTAAGTTGGATGTCGCTGATACGCTCAACGACTCAGAAGCGTGTTGCAATCGCTATCTGTAACGGGAAGCATGATTTTCCAGTCATGAAAACGTGCAGCCACCGATGCACGGTTTTAAAGTCAGCCGCCACCGTTGCTTTACATCCACGGTCTACGGATTGCTGGCAGGCTTGGGTCGGGATACGCTCCCGACGGGCGTTGGTGGATGCTACGGAATTGCACCGCACAGCAAGACAGAGGAAACGAAATAGACAATGCTCCCTGACGGAGACAGCTGTCACGGAGTTGCACCGTGCATTGTCCAGAGGCTTCATATCTCAGCTGGCCAACTCAGACGCATCCCATTATGCGGTGATTCGCCCACCGCAAAGCGTAGTATAAAGGCAAAGTTAGGAGGTAATTGCCTACGATACTGCCACACCGTCCCCGTGTTGCCGATAGGTCAGCAGGTGTTGTATTTTCTCCCTTACGGGCAGTGGGTCGGGATACGCTCCCGACGGGCATTGTTAGGTAATCACCTATGGCATTCGGGGAGGGTTAAACCCCGTGGGATGCAGTTCCATTTTCTTTCGGGAGGATACTGCTCAAAGCCTCCATTCGGTTCTTGTAAACGATAATCGGACTGCCATCGGCGTCTGCTTTCGCATATTCCACTTTTGTTGTAAGTACGCACTGTGACTGGCAAATGCTCTTTTGGCAAGTCACATTTTTACTGGGGTCGCACAAGTATAACGCACTTTCTTTCTGATGCTCTTTCATAGTTTCAATCTCCCTAACTACAATCTTTTAACGATTACTGCCTAAAATTTAACGATTGCTCTTAAATTTTAACGATTGCTTTTTAGCAATCGTGGCTGAAAAATAAAAAATGCCTGTTCACGCAACGAACTGAATCGTTACGTGAACAGGCATTTGTCAAAAACCAACGTATTTTCGGCGCTTTTTCTGTTTGGATATAAAAAAAGCACTTAACCTTTTGTATCAAAGGTTAAGTGCAGTTATGCCTAAGGACTCTCATTTTGATACAAATTAAACCTAAAAATCCCGCAATTCTGCGAGGTTTTTTGTTTTTCGGCTGAAAATCAAGGAGATTGCTATCGCCTAGAAAAGCGAAAATTGAGAGCCAAATCGCAAACGATAAGCAAAGGTATCGTTTGATTTCTGAAGGTTGTTTTCAGACATTATTTGTACATAATTTGAGCTATCGTTTGCGAGGCACTCGATTTTGGGCTATCGTTTGCTATTTGAAAATCAGCTTCAAAAATTAAGTTTAGCGGCTGATTTTATAGAAAATTCAGCAGTTATCGTCTTACTTTCTAAAGTCCTAAAATTTTTCTTGCTTGGGATTCTTCCATGCCGCTGGCGATGAGGTTTGCGAGGGCTTGTTTTAGACCTTTTGCTATGCCAATGGACTCGCCTTCAGCTCTGCCCTTGGCTTCACCACGAGCTTCACCTCTCGCTTCGCCCTCAGCAATTGCATCCTTTCGGATATCTTGAATGGCTTTACACATATCGACCGTCTCCTTCCCTTCTGGAAATTTCAATTCTGAATGCGTAATCGTATTGATGGCGTCTGCCGTTCGTTTGGAGATGCTCTTGAATGCTGCATCCTCTGCAACGATTTCTTCCAAACGCTTTTTGTCCTTGGAGTATTTGATGAATTTCAGCAACTCACACAGCTCTGTCTGAAACCTTTCCGATTCTGCATCTGACAATTCTTCCGGTGCAATGAGATTGATTTTGTAATCCGGTGCATACTGCAAAATTCGTTTGTCTCAGACGAGCATCATCTTGTGTATACTTCATGGTGCGTCCACACGAAGGTCAAGATAGGTGTGAAAAGCAGTTAATTGATGAACCGGGACAGCAAGCATGCAATGGACAGACCAATATAAGCTAGTACCGGCAACGGCGATATTTTATTGGGATTTAACTGTGTTTATGGTCTTTGTTTATTCCTTCTTATCTCCTATAGACTCCTTGGTGGATTCCTCTTTACCTAATTTTTCATTGCACAAGTTGATAAGGCTACCCAAATCATTGATAAACTGAGAATAATGACTGCGTGTGATTTTTTTCTTAGCATCAATTTTATCTCTTGCTTCTTCAATTAGCATTCTAAGACTTTCAAACCCGCTTCTCATCGAAATTATATCAGCATCTGCCGATTGAACACACGTCTTCCAAGTAGATACGAAATCATTAATACATATCACTCTGTCAGAAGGTTGGGCATTTACAAAAACATTAGCGGTCACTCGCACCATTTCATCATCAAATGTGTCAAAGCGTCTATTCTTCAGCAAAATAAATGCAGAAACACCTTTTGATTTCATTTCATCTACGTATAATTTGCGATTTCGAGAGAACATCAACTGCTCTCCGCTTTTAAAAGAAGAAATTACTTTATATGTTGACAGTTCTTCATTCGAGTACAGTCCCCAGTTATCCTTATTAATGTAGTGCCTTACTCTCGAATCCTCCTCGCCATTTTCCATCATTCTTTTGCAGCGAGTGGCGACACCTTCCCGGATTTTTTTCCACTCAACTCCACACGGTAGTTCGAGTTCACATCGTCTTGCAAAAGCCAAATTACCAATAAGTATCACATATTCATCGAGTTCTAACATTCCATCATATGCTGACTGAAGAACAGTCGGAAATCCAGCACTAATTTCATCCTCATCCAAAGTATCAAAATTACAACTTCTTACTTTTTCTTCAGGTGTATGAGCCCTATTCTGTTTTAGAAAAACATCAACTTGCGATATGACATTTTCTTCGCTCCAAGTTCCATTGCAAATCCAATCTAATTCAAATTTCAAGATAAACTTTGTGTTGAAATATATGGGATAAACCCTCTCTACTCCTACATCAATAAACGTAAAACCATACTTAGGGCTTTCGGAAATCAATCCTGCCCGGAAGCTCATTTCAGCCATCATAAAAGCATATAGCCATTGTTCTATATCCGGAACCAACTTTTCCTTCAGAACACCATAGACCCTATTAAAATCCTGAATGGCACATTTTAAGCTTCTAAGATTGTGTGGATTGTTTGCTATCTTAATTTTCTGGATTTGATCTTCACTCAATTCTGTTCTCTCAAAATCAATTTCATTCAACGGAATTCCATGTCTAAACAAATTCCGTATTTCTTCTTTATGTTTGGAGATAAATTCGTTGTAATTTTGATCGTTGCTTAAATTCCCATCCAATACAGAATCAATCACAACATTATAATCCGGGATATATCGAATTGTCCTCTGAACAATTTTTTCTTTTATTTTATCATAGGATATACCTTTATTTTGCTGGCGAGAAAGTCCAATAAACGTTTTAACCTGTACTGGTTGCTCTTCCTTTCTGCGAGGTTGATTCGATGTTTCATCAAATAATTTTCCATCAAAAATAAACTGTGTGCAGGAAAGATTATTGTCACTATCTTTTGCAGACATCTTATCCTCGTTAGTCACAATAACCGTGTGAAAATTCTGATTCTCACAATAATCATTTATTACACCGAGAAGCTCAATTGGGTCTAATTTACTGCGTTCAAGGTCATCAAACACCAGAACGACTTGTTTGCTTCCGATTTTATTTTCTACTTTTATAAAATCTCTCGGATTAATGGAAATAACCGTATCAACAATTTTCTTTCCCTTGGGAAGCCAGTCGGTTAGACCTTTTACCTTTTCTTTAATATCTTGATAAAATTTAAGAGTTTTTCCCTTGGTGCCCATTAATGACAACGTAGCTTCCCAATATGCATTCTTAACAGCATCTCTTACTTCATCTACAGTTGCCAACCCAAACAGTGATATAACTACAACGATGTGACTATCTTTCAGCGTATCTCTCAATTGATGCTTAATCAAATATGTTTTCCCACAGCCCCATTCGCCTGTGAGCATCAAGGCTCCTACAGGATTCGGCGTCTTACAGTAATATTCAAGTTCTCTTAATGTATCCACATCTCACCGCTACGCTTTCCAAATTACCATTTTGAAAAATCTTTTATAAAACTAACACCCGCCCGTTTCATTGGCTTCCACTCACCTTTGAGTTTACTCATGGGCAGCGCCTCGTATAAAAATAACCAGAATTTATCAAAATCGTTATCCGTCTGACTTTTTTCCAAAATGTCTCTCGCATGTTGTTTTAACTTCTTAATTGCACCGTCATCGTTAAGGTTAGAGAAATACATCCAAACAAATAACTTCAGTAAGCAGCTATCGCAATCTATAGCATCATCCGTTGCAATTTCTTCAATCTCAAACTGATGCTTTATGGCAAAATATATTGCGTAAATTGCCTCCTCGTAATTTCCGCCTTTTATGCCGTCAATATAAAGAATTTTACTTACGATTTTGATTTCGTCTTGTTCAACTTCATATGGCACAAAAACGTATTTCTCCAACAGCGGGACAAGATATGGGAAAATTACAGCCAAATGCATGATTGTTTTACTGCAATACTTCTTTGCATTATCTGTAAGTGTTAATTTTTGACTGGAAAGCACCTTTACAGCATATTTTATAACAGATGCATTCTTTCCATTTTCGTACATCAACTTTACGGCAGTATCCAAATATGCTCTCGCAGTCTTGAAACTCACCTTACCAAAATAAGCTACCAGTTCCACAGCATTTAACTGATGAACCCAGTCCGTGGTAGATGCGACAGGAAGTTCTTCAATTTTTGTTTTCTTGTGGTTTAATGGGAGATCAAATTCTCTCAGATGCTTATTTAAACTGCCAAGGAACCGTTGTGCCTCCTCATATGATGCAACATAGCAGGTATAATCGTCTATATTACGAATATACCTCCACCCCTCAGCCACGAGTTCCTTGTCCACAACAGTGAGGATAATTTCCGAAAGCAAATTAGATGTATGAGGTCCAATCAGAAATCCATGCGTCTCACCATTTTTCGTCTTCATGCATCTGGTATCCAATGCATTAAACCAGAGCGTATCCTCCCGATGAGCTTTTGCATAATCAATACCCGCAATAGCCCAGCACAGCGCATGAGAATACATACTTGGAAAGCACGTGGATATATCTGCGCAAACCCGATATCGGTTTCCAATTAGCAAATCCGGAACTGGGGATTCATCTATTTTCCAGTTCTGGTAGTTCATTTCGAACAGTGCCTTGGAATCCTTAATCTTTCGAATGTGAATGCGGCTTACCTTATGTATGTCGTTACCAGTTTGGTTCTGAAAATGATCTTTAATCTCTGGCCAGTGATTTGCTAAACACTTACACAAAAGCTGATATGCCATCGGATTTGGTATGCCCAGCGGTCTTGGAATGTTTATATCTCGCATTGATTCAAAAAAGATAAATCCATGCTCTGCTTTCGCAGAAAATGGCTGTTGAAGTGTAGAAACATACTGAAAGAAATTCTCTCCAGTAAATATAGGCGGCAGCTTGTCAGCGAAGATGCCATAGGAAAGCAAGCCCTCGTATAGTTCGTCCGAGGAAATCTCGTCCATATAGTCAATGTACTTCTTTGCCGGCACTACGCTTCACCTCTATTCTCCTATATCTTATCACTTAACTTTCAAAATATTCTTCTGTTCTTTTCTATGCGATGTTGCATAAGTAAACTCGCTCTTGTAATAACTAATAGCGATAAACAGAATTACCTTTTCATTCTCCGGGATATTTCCATCAATCTTTATGAACTTCAGATCTCATTCCTTGTACTCCATCATTTTGAAGACACAGCTTGCAATGCCATAACAATGCAAGGCTTCTATGAGAGCCATACAGAAAATACCGCCATCCGCATAAATCTGATTACGCTCAAATGCATTTCATTGTAAAAGGCTGACATATCGCTCATTATAATTAGATAATGCGGTACCTCTTTATCAAATCTAGTATTACCCGCTATTAGCTTTCCAAGTTGCATCATTAGTTTCTCTGTCTTCATAGAAGTGGACTTTTACAGATTGGCGATTATATGCGGACAGAGCATGCATAGCAAGAGGCTACGACCTTTTTCTATATTCTCGCACCTGGTCTTTGTGTCCTCAAACTGTCAGATGGAGTGTCTGTTGCATAAAAAGCCAGGGAATTCTCCGTGAATTTTTTCCAGTATCTTTCCTTATTCGGCGATTACTGCTTTATTTTCTAAAGTCGCATTTTAAGCAACTTTACCATTTGCCACTTCATCTACGAGTTCTAGTGAAACATTCAAGTTTTCTGCAATCTCCTCATGCGAGTATTTCTGCTTATCTAGCATTCTCCTGATATCCGCAATCTTCTCTCGCATTACGCATTCCTTCGCCCGTTCTTCTACAACTTTACACATTTCACCCATACCTCCTTCGGTTTCCTTGAAATATCGAAAGCGTTCTGATAATTTTTCGTTATACATATCTTTTGCATCAACACACTGAAAGTCATGCATCAGTCTGCCAATGCTATCATCCGGATTCTGATAAGCTCCGTTTACGTATATGATATGCGAATCGTCTTCTAAATACACACCGGTTTCTCGACAAATTCTGTCGTAGTGATACAGCGGCAAGCCGTGCTTCATAATGTCATGTTCCGTCAGCATAATCACAAAAGTTTCCGCCAAATTGCGGAACGGTTCTTTCTTTTGGAGCAGTTTGGTATCCAACATACTGCTGTGGAATCTAGCACGCTTTGGTGTTGCTCCGGAATCCGCTCGTTGGATTTCGATGTTGTACCGTTTTCCATCGGCATCTTCTGCATAGATGTCCAGCGAAACGGAACGACCGGATAAGCTGCGGTATTCACACTGTGTTTCGCTGTGCAAAACCTTCAAATCCTGCCGCTGGAGCAGAACATTCAGAATATACTCCACGCCTTCCGGATTATCGTTGAAATAGAGCCGCAGAAAATCATCATCAATTAGCCGCAATTGCTCTGCCACTCGCCGGTTCTTTTCCTGTTCGGTTGCCATTGGAATCACGCCCTTTCTGTCACCCTTAGTATACCATACTTCCACATGAAATGCAAGAGTGCATTTGCTCAAAGTTTCAAAAAATCCTGCATTAATAAATGGCACTTCTGCGGCCTTCCCGTATTGCTTTCGGCTGCTCGATTTTGAGTCCTTCCAGAAGCCAGCGTCTCTGCTGTGTTGTCAGCAGTAACGCTTCGGTTTCGCTTCGCGGCCATTGAAACTTTCCATTGTCGAGCCTTTTGTACAGAAGCAGAAAACCGTCCCCCTCCCAGAGTAATCCTTTGATGCGGTCACATCGTCTGCCGCAGAACAAAAACAATGCTGTACTGTACGGATCAAGCTGTAACTGTGCCTGAACAATTGTCGCAAGCCCGTCTATGGAACGCCGAAGATCAGTGTATCCTGTAACAATGTATGTCTGCTGATCGGGCGGAAGGTTGTTCAGCATAATTCATGCACCAATGCGATCAGTGTTTCCGCCGGCATATCCACGGGCAATGAGATCTGCAAGCCATTCTTCTCAATATGGATTCCGTCAGTTTGTTTTGGCACTGCTAAAGGTACGATTGCCGGTGCTGATGCTACACATTTCTCACGGAGCTTCCGCAGATGATAGTAATAGGTCTTAGGATTGATTCCGTTCTCTTCGCACCACTTCTGTACTGTCATTCCGCTTGTCTTCTGTGCTTCAATCTGCTCTGCCCAGTCACGCATCCTGACTTCCTGCTTCACTGCGGTAATGGTTGTTGTTTCTTCCATGTTCTTTTCCTCGTATAATATATTTTAGGGTGATTTTATGAGTACCCTAATGAACCTCAACTACGCTCGGTAAATGCGAGAAGTAGTGAAATTGGAATGAGCGTAGCGAATGGAAATTTCACTGCTTCGGCAGCGTGCCGCCGGGTTTCAAAAGTCTATCAACAGGCATTCACATACCCATGATAAAATAGCTGTATGAACAGTAGGGACAAGTTCTTATTTTCCTCGTTGAACCAATGGTTTCTTCCCAAAGGAGTCTGTTCCCCAGAGCTGTGAGTTAGCTGCTGACACGTGGGCTGTTTATTCGGGATATGCTCCATCCGGTTTTCACAGGCAGTACGGATTTCGCATCGGAGTTCCCCGAAGTGTATTCTGATATGCGAGGTTGCTGATGCCACAGTATCATGGGTAGCTGAATGCCTGCTGATCGAAAATTCCCCACGAGAGGAGGTGGATCTTATGGACAAGCTTTTCGTTGGCATTGATATTGGCAGCAAGGATAATGCTTGCTATCTTATGCGAGCCGACGGCAGTAAACACAGTTCGTTTTCTGTTCCGAACAACAGGGATGGTGCTAAATTAATCGTTGACAGGGTTACCTCTGTACTTCTGGCGCAAAATATCCCAAGCGTTGTCATCGGTATGGAAGCGACCTCTGTTTATGGCGACAATCTCATGTACTACCTTCGTGAAAGCGGTTCTCTGGGGCGATTTGAACGTCACCTGCATATGCTCAATCCAAAGCAGGTCAAGAAGTTCAAGGATACCTATCTGGATATGCCAAAGAATGATTATATCGATTCTTTCGTTATTGCGGATACCCTTCGCTTTGGAAGAATCACCAAGGAGGTCTACATGGACGATTACCGTTACCGGTCTCTGAAGCTGCTCACACGAGCACGTCATCAGGCTATACAAGCTCTGACACGAGAAAAGCAGCGTTTTCTGAACGGTTTATTTATCAGCTTTTCCGGACTTGCTCAGGAGAAAATTTTCTCCGACAAATTCGGTGCAACATCAATGGCTGTCATCGATGAGTTTTCTTCTCTTGATGAACTTGCTTACATGAATCCGGATGAGCTGGCTGATTTTATTCGCAAACATGGGAAAAATCGCTTTGAAAATCCCGATGAAATTGCAGATGCCGTTCAGCGTGCTGCCAGAAGCTCTTACCGTCCGCCGCAGATCATTGCCGATTCTGCGAAACAAATGCTTGCGATTTCAATGAGTACCATCCGCTTGCTGCAAAAGCAGGTGAAGGAGTATGACAAGGCGATTGAAAAAGCAATTGCAGTCTATCCCTCAAACACTGACATCCATAAAAGGAATCGGCAATGTCTATGCAGCCGGTATCATCGCTGAGATCGGAGATATTAATCGTTTCTCCGGTCAGGCAAGCCTTGCAAAATATGCCGGTCTTGTGTGGTCACAGCATCAGTCAAGCACTTTTGACGCTGAAGATAAGCACATAATTCACGGCGGCAATCATCATCTGAAATATTACTTGTGCGAAGCTGCAAATTCTCTGAGAAGATGCGACCCGGAGTTTAAGCGTTTCTACATCCTCAAATACAAAGAGGCGACCAAGCACAAGCATAAGCGCGCACTCGTTCTTACTGCCAGAAAGCTGGTTAGGTTAGTCTATACACTGCTGAAGACTAACCGCCTTTATAGCCCGCCGGAGGTCTGATCTGGTCATTCTCAGCCTGTCAAAATTTTTTTGATGGCAGGCTTTATTGGGAGTTGGCTTTTTTGTCTCTTTTTACAAAAACACCACTGATTTTTCTACTTTTTGCCTATTGACATTTCACCGTGGGACTCCTGTGTCTAATTTGATCCAACACACTCTATAGACTAACTTAGATTTTCTCATCCGCTCTATAGAGTTGCTTGGACTTTATTATACACCAAAGTTCAATTGTTTGGAAGTCGTGGATTTATTTTACGCTTACTTTTACGCTTACAATTCATGAGTTAATTGGGGAAGCAATAAGAATACAAAAATCGACTCACCAGATACCTAATAGTATCAAATGAGCCGACTTTCGTATTTGCTTAGCAAATTAGACTTTGACAGCTAATTAACGTAAATCAACCGTCAGAGATTCTGCATCTCGGGCATTTTTCTGGATTGCAAGCAGAAAACTTTTTCGTTGCATCCTTTTTCATGGACTTCACCATTTCAGCAGATTTTGCCTTATTGACGACTTTCATGATTTTTCCTCCTTTCATTGATGAAGCACATAAGCTTCGATATTTATAGTCATTCTTTAATAAAGAAAAAACTATCAAGTTTGCTTAATCAACACTTTCGATTGATTTATCGATATACATTCTAACCAGTTGGTTTACTACACTTTTTATTGGAGTACATGCATGCTCATCGTGATATATATAGGCATTAATTTTGCAACCACCCTGGCAAATAGGCAAAATTTTACACGTTTTACATTCTTCAAAAGCCAAATCCGAATTGCAAAAGAAATTGTAAATTTCATTTTTCTCAATGCCCGTAACAACGTTTCCGCTTGCATACTTTTTTCCTTTGCCTAAGACACGATGGCATTTATATAAATCTCCGTGTGAATCAATAGCAAATACACATGGACATGAAGCATAGCAGTTGGTTGGTGATGGATATAATTTCAAATCTTGCAAAAGCCCTTTATCGTCAAACAAAAAATTGCCATCTTTGCCTCGTGTATTTCCAGAAAAATAGCCATATTTTTGTGCAAACTGAATTAGGCTAAAATATGGATGTACTGCACTCTTTGAAAACTTACCCGCTATACTCGGAACAATATCTGAGTTCGCATCAATTGGAGCAAAATAAGACGAAAAATTCGAATATTCAGAAAATTTTGACTGCAAAAAGCTCATTAATTTTGTTGCCTTCTCTTTTTCCAAAGGATTAAAATTTATTCTTACTCTTACTTTCAACCCTTCCTCTAGTGCATTTTTCAAATTCAAGATTACTACGTCAAATGCACCTGTAGGGGTATCAACATAATGTTTAATTCGATCGTATTCTTCAAATAATGCATCAATGGATATTTGTATTTTTGTTGTATGCCACTTTTCTTTTGCTCTTTTTGCGACAGCTCTTGTTAAATATAGTCCATTTGTAGTGATTCTAGAAATAAATTGGATTCCCGCAAGCTCCATTTTTTCTGTGATATATTCAATCACATCCGTAGCCATTAAAGGTTCTCCACCAAACCAATTTATATTAAACAATTCATGATTCCAATGTTCTTCAATATACTTCACAACAGCATCTGCTATTTCGTATGTCATTTTATCATGATGGCTGCCATGTTCAAAACAATAATAGCACCTTGCATTGCAGTCCATCGTTGGTGCAATCATAATATCAGATATTTTTGAATTAGAGCGAACAACGGTCTTTCTTAATTCGCTTAAGTAGTCAAGTTCATCAAAGTCATCATCTATAAAATACCCCATACTACAAAGACTCTCAAATTCTTCTTTGAAATCAGACCAATTTCTATTTTCAAAAATGTTCTTATAAATGTCATTTTCAAGGATTACTGTAGCTGTGGTGAGCGTGTTGTATACCCAAACCGAGGCATCATCATATTTATCGCATAAATTAAATGCACTTTCCTTCATAATATAAACAGTCGAGTAGACAATCTCGACATTCCTTTCAAAGTATTTCAAGTGAAAGGCTTGCCTACTGCCCCTCACAGAACCGTACGTGCGGTTTTCCCGCATACGGCTCTTCAAACAGTCATTGGAGACCAGTCCCATATATCGGTCGTTAAATGAGGTTCGGATACATAGTAGTTCCACACTCTCAGATACTTTTCGTACCCTGAACTTTCCTTTCTGGTCTCTTCTGTTCAGCATTCGGTATGTGCTGTATTTCAGATATTTCCAAAAGTTTTGTATCGAATGAAAGTTTCCGTTCACTCCATAGTAATTGCAATGCCCTCTGATTACCGCTACCAGTATCTTCATCGTTTCCGCAAGCGGTTTCGTCAGCCTTGTTTTCAGCCACGCTTTTGCCGCCTGTTTCTTCTCTTTCAGTTTCTTCTTGCTCGTCCGCACTCCCAGTCTGTATTTGCCTGTTCGTGTAGTTGCGTTGTAGAAGGTAATGGTGTTATACTAAAAAAGTAGACAAGGGAAAAGAAAAGTAGTATAATAAAAGAA
>OHAN01001638.1_pt1 | contig 17402 bp, 14 predicted proteins | sample 1577121 | NCBI WGS metagenome assembly OHAN01 (sample SAMEA3541554, study PRJEB24748) | human gut metagenome | biome: human gut; feature: human-associated habitat; material: faeces | place: China | collected 2012 | reverse complement strand
TCTTAGAAAAGTTGAATAAAAGTTTCGCCAGGATACAGGTAAATAAACGAAAAGAGAAAAAGGAGGATACCGATGGATAAGAGATTATTTACATCAGAATCAGTAACAGAAGGACATCCGGATAAAATCTGTGATAATATTTCCGATGCCATTTTGGATGCATTAATGGCACAGGATCCAATGAGCCGTGTGGCATGTGAGACCGTCATTACAACAGACTATGTCATGGTAATGGGTGAGATCACAACAAAAGCAAAAGTAGATTATGAAAAAATCGTTCGTGATACGATCCGTGAGATCGGTTACGATGCTGATGAAAAAGGATTTAATTGTGATACTTGTGAAGTGAAGATTTTACTTGACAGCCAGTCAGCCGATATTGCAATGGGTGTTGATAAGGCATTAGAAGCCAAAGAAAATCAAATGTCTGACGAGGAATTGGAAGCAATCGGCGCAGGAGATCAGGGTATGATGTTTGGTTATGCGACAGATGAGACCGAGGAGTTTATGCCATATCCGATCGCACTTGCTCATAGCCTTTCAAAGAAGCTGACAGAAGTTCGTAAAAACGGTACATTAGATTATCTCCGTGCAGATGGTAAGAGTCAGGTAACAGTAGAATATGATGAGAATGAAAAACCAATTCATATCAATGCGGTTGTTATATCATCCCAGCATGCAGCGGATGTAACACAGGAACAGATTCATGAAGATATCCGTAGAGAAGTCATTGACAAAGTGCTTCCAAAAGAATTAGTAGATGATAAGACAAAAATCTATATCAATCCAACCGGTCGTTTTGTGATCGGCGGACCAAATGGTGACAGTGGTCTGACAGGACGTAAGATAATTGTAGATACCTATGGTGGATATGCACGTCACGGTGGTGGAGCATTTTCCGGCAAAGATTGTACAAAGGTTGATCGCAGTGCAGCTTATGCAGCACGTTATGTCGCAAAGAACATTGTGGCAGCAGGACTTGCAAAACGCTGTGAGATCCAGCTATCCTATGCAATCGGTGTTGCACAGCCAACTTCTGTCATGGTCGATACTTTTGGTACCGGTAAGCTTTCGGATGAAAAGCTTGTCGAGATCATCCGTGAAAACTTTGATCTCCGCCCGGCAGGAATCATCAAGATGTTAGATCTTCGCCGCCCAATCTATAAGCAGACAGCAGCTTATGGTCATTTCGGACGTCTGGAACTGAACCTTCCATGGGAAAAGACAGACAAAGCAGATATCTTAAAGAAATACCTGTAAGCAGACAGTATGCAATAAAATAATAGAATCAAAAGCCTTCGGATCAGAATGCAAAACGGGTCCGGAGGTTTTTTAGATGAACAGAATTGGCAATAGTAATAAAATATTTTTTTGAATTTGGTAAAAATGTCTGCCGATAAAAAAAACATATTAAAAATGCTGATTTTTTTAAAAACCGTAGTGCATAGTGCAAAAAATAAAAAAATGATTTTAGAAAAATTGCGAATGGTATCGTCTGACCGTTCCTGATATGCTCTTTGTAAGAAAAAAATTTACGCGTAATATATTCTTCTAAAAATCAAAGAAAAAAGAACAATCAAAATCTTTTCTGTTAAAAAGATGAGATATTGTTTCGAACAAGAGAAATGGAGAGATGTTATGGAGAGAAAATACAAAAGGTTAGAAGAACTGGAGTTATGGGATGATTTTATGTTTGGTGCTGTCATGAGCAATAAAGAGTTATGCAAAACATTATTAGAGTTGATCCTACATAAAAAGATCAAAGATATACGGTACCCGGAACTTCAAAAGGTTATGGATTGGAAATATGAAGCAAAAAGTATCCGGTTGGATGTGTATATTGAGGATATTACAGATACAGTTTATAATATAGAGATTCAGGCAACAGATCAAAAAAATCTCCCTAAAAGATCACGTTATTATCAGGATATGATCGATCTGAATATTTTGGATAAGGGAGAAGATTTTAATCAGTTAAAGAACAGTTATGTCATTTTTATCTGTAAATATGATCCGTTTGAAAAAAGGAAATGTATGTATTGGTTTGAGAATATCTGTGTTGATGATTTGTCATTGAAATTAGGGGATGATTCCGCTAAAATTATTATAAATCCTTATGGTGATGATGCAGAAAAATATGGAAAAGCTTTTAAAGCTCTTATGGGATTTTTGAAAAGTGGAAGACCGACAGATGACTATACCGAATCGTTAGAAAAGGAAGTAGGAGTTGTAAAGGCTAGTGAAGAATGGAGGCGGGAATATATGACATTATTGATGAGAGATAAGGAAAATATTCGCTTTGGAGATCTGGCAAGAGGTGTATGTCAGGTGAAGAAAAATAAAACCCGATTTACTGCTGAAGAGTTATCTTCTATTCTGGATTATGATACGGCTACCATTGAAAAAATGATTGAAAGCATCAATGCCCATCCTGATTGGTCAGAAGAAGATATAGCCGAAGAATTGTTATATAAAGTTGATCTATAGTATGGATATATCTGTATAAAAATGGGAAGAACCCCCTTTTGTAGTGATAAGACTTCGAAAAAAGTGCGTGGAATGCAGAACACGTAAGTGTTTTGCAACAAAAAACTTGTTACACTATAGTATAGTGTAACAAACAATATCCCCAAAAAATATTTAGAAAGGCAAAGGTAGAAAATGAATCACTACAAAAAATCAGTAAAAAAATGGATTGCGATAGCAATCAGCATGGCAATGGTTCTGACTTCGGTATTGACAGGTAATGTTACGACCGGAAGTGCAGCAAGTGCACCAAAGTTAAACTTTTCTAAGAAAACTGTGACAGCAGGTAGAAAAGTAACTTTAAAGGTAAAGAAAAAACCGGCAGGATCGAAGATTCTTTCGACAAAATGGAAGAGCAGCAATAAAAAAGTTGCTACGGTAACAAAAAAAGGTGTCGTAAAAGCAAAAAAAGCAGGTAAGACAAAGATTACGGCTACTGTTCGTTACAAAAAAGGTAAGACAAAAAAGACAAAGAAGCTTTCTTGTACGATTACCGTGAAAGCAAAAAAGAGTACAACAAAGCAGGAAGATCAGATTGTAGTAACACCGGCACCGGGCAATGTTGTGACAATAACTCCAAATGAAACAAAGACACCTGATGCGTTAAAAACAGAGAAACCGGTGCAGCCTGGTGCAACATCAGATGTAATACCGTCAGCATCAGCAAGTGTTAGTGCAAAACCAAGCGCAACACCGTCAGCATCAGCAAGTGTTAGCACAAAACCAAGCGCAACACCGTCAGCGTCAGCAAGTGTTAGCACAAAACCAAGTGCAACACCGGCAGCGTCGGCAAGTGTTAGCACAAAACCAAGTACTACAAAGCCAACTACAGCACCGATAGTAACACCGGGAAGTCATTTGTCTGCAAATGGTATAGCTACGATTGATGATGGTGTCATGCGTTCTGATATAGATGCATATGATATCGTACATGATATGGGCATCGGTATCAATCTTGGAAATACATTAGATGCAGTAGCAGGCTGGCTCAATGGTGGCGGTACGGTAGAAGATTATGAAACAGCATGGGGTGCACCGATTACAACACAGGAAATGATCACAGGTATGAAGAAAGCAGGTTTTCATTCTATCCGTATCCCGGTAGCATGGTCAAACCTGATGAAAGATGACGGTACTTATACGATCAATGAAGATTATTTCAACCGTGTAGAAACGGTTATGAATTATGTATTCAATGCAGGCATGTATGCAATCGTCAATATTCATTATGATGGCGGATGGTGGGCACGCTTTGGCTCAAAGACCGAATCAGAGCGTACACAGGCGATGGTCAAATACAAAGCAATGTGGACACAGATTGCAAATCGCTTTAATGAATATTCGGATCATCTTATCTTTGAAGCTGCAAATGAAGAGTTAGGAGAGCGTTTGAATTCAACAGATGACTATGCAGGTTCCGGTTATTTTACCAATACCGATGACCTTTATAAACAGGTTACGGCGATCAATCAGGCATTTGTTGATACCGTGCGCGGTACCGGTGGAAATAATGCAAGTCGTTTTCTTTTGATCGCAGGATATAATACCGATATTGCAAAGACTTGCGATCAAAGATATGTCATGCCGACAGATACGATAGACGGTCATATGATGATCTCAGTCCATTATTATTCTCCGGCAACTTATTGTACGGTAGATGATCCTGATAATTCATGGGGCTATAGAGACTCATGGGGAACAGAAGATGACATTGCGGAAATGAAAGATACATTAAACCAGATGCGTATCAATTATGTTAATAAAGGGATACCGGTTATTATTGGTGAGTACGGTGTTATTGCAGGAAAAAATTCGGATGGTACGACACATCGCAAAGACGGAAGAGATGTCTTTATTTCAACAATCTGTGAATATGCATTAACCCATGGTATGTGTCCTGTGCTCTGGGATACCAATGAAATCTATTCAAGAGTCAGCAATACCATAGTACATTCAACCGAAGCAGCAAACTATAAGAAGTTTGAACAGCAGGCATTAGAAAGCGAAACATATCGTCCGGCTTCTAAATCGACTACATTGACATACACAGGAAGTATCGGTTATTCCGGATGGACTCCTTCTACGGTAACAGCAGAAGGTGATGTTGATTTTTCTGTTACAAACAAAGGTGGAACTTTTATGATCTCGGATGTAAACTGGTCAGATTATACCAATCCAAAGATTACCATGACAATGCAAGGTGCAACCGGAAATGTTACCTGTCGTTTTGCAAAGACAGCTTCAGGCGGAAATCAGTATTATCAGGCGATAGAAGATTCCGATGTCTTGAAAAGTACATCATGGAATTTTTCTAAAACACTTACGCAGTCGTTATCAGATTGTGATTTGACAGGAAAGGCAGATCTGTATTTTGATATGGGAGGACTTGAAGCGTTTTCAGGAAAGATCACGATTACGATTTCTGATGCACAGTAATACAAATGTTATAAAATGCAGCAAACATACATAGTTGCAGTAAAAGACTGCAAAGCATTTTCTGTAACAAATATATAAAGCACAGACGGAAATATTTCCTGTCTCTGGCAGTTTGAGAATCTTTACTGCAGCTTTTGGAAAAAGTTGCAAGCTTATTCAGAATCCGTTATACTAAAATATAACGGATTTTGTGTTATCGCACATAAAACACGAAGCAGGATAACGGAAAAATATGTGCAGAAATGAGGATGATCATGGATATAAAGCTTCCAAAGGCGGTAGAATATATTATTGACACTTTGGAAAAAGCGGGTTATGAAGGTTTTGCAGTTGGTGGCTGTGTACGGGATACACTTCTTGGACGTGATCCACAGGACTGGGATATTACAACTTCTGCAAAGCCGGAGACAGTCAAAAAGCTTTTTCGCAAGACAATCGATACAGGGATTGAGCATGGAACGGTAACCGTCATGATTGACCATGTTGGATATGAAGTAACAACCTATCGTATTGATGGAGAGTATGAAGACAGTCGTCATCCTAAGAATGTAGAGTTTACAACCAAATTAAATCTGGATCTGGAGCGAAGAGATTTTACGATCAATGCCATGGCCTATAATCATAGCAGAGGGCTGGTGGATGAGTTTGAAGGAATACAGGATTTAGATCGTAAGATCATACGATGTGTCGGTGATGCAGGGGAACGTTTCGACGAGGATGCACTGCGAATGTTACGAGCTGTACGTTTCTCGGGGCAGCTTGGCTTTCAGATAGAAGAAGCAACCAGACAGGCAATATGCGAGCGTGCAAAGAATTTACAAAAGATTAGTGCGGAGCGGATCCGGGTAGAACTGACAAAGCTGTTGATATCAAAAGATGCAGGACAGATCCGGGAAGCATATCATACCGGTATCCTAAAAGTGATCCTGCCGGATATCGATCGTATGATGACGATCGATCAGAAAAATCCACATCATATCTATACGATCGGAGAACATTCCATACGAAGCGTTGAGGTGATGAATGCACTTTGGGGACGATATGAGTCTAAGAAAAATCTGCCGGATATACCCGATCAGGTCTATGTGTATGCGAAAGAACTGACAGGAATGCTTACACCAAAGCAACATTCTATTCTTTGCATTACCATGCTGTTTCATGATATAGGAAAACCGGATAAGATGACGATTGATGAAAACGGGATTGGCCATTTTTATGGACATCATGAAAATGGTGAGAAAATGTCAGGCACCATATTAAAGAAGTTGACTTTTGATAACGAAACTGTAAGTGCCGTCAGACATCTGATCCGCTGGCATGATTATCAATGCGGCACAACAGAAAAGTCAATCCGCAAAGCAGTTGCCAAAATAGGAAGAGACTATATGCCGATGCTTTTTTTGGTGCAATTTAGTGATATTTTATCTCAAAATCCGTCTACTTTTGAGGGAAAACTGAATACAATTTATCAGGCGATCGAATATTGGAAAAAGATAATCCAATCAAAAGCAGCGCTTGAATTAAAAGATTTAGAGATCAGCGGCAAAGATCTGATCAGGCTTGGAGTCAGACCCGGACCGGCAATCGGAGCGTTATTAAAGCAGCTTTTAGAGGAAGTGCTTGATGAGCCGGCATATAATCGGAAAGACCGGCTTTTAGAAAGAGCACAGACACTTATGCATTCTTTCAATGGAAACGAAAAAGAATAAAGCAGATAACAGGACAAACCGAATGGAGGAAAAAGATGGATTTAAATGTGCATATGTACCAGATGTCAAAAGCGATGAAAACGCAGTTATATCTTGACAATCTGACAATGATCTTTAATCCGCAGGCACTTTTTAGTGATGGAACAGAGCAATACCGTATTCCGTCAGAGCCAAAAGAAAATGATTATGTAAAGATCCGTTTCCGGGCAGGCAGAGAAAATATTGATCAAGTCTTTCTGATCACAAATGATGTCCGTCAGAAAATGGAAAAGATATCAAATGACAGATTGTTTGATTACTATGAAGCAGGAATGCAATTAGATACACAAAGAGTAGAATATTACTTTGAAGTGCATTGCGGACCGTTAGTCTGTTATTACAATGCAACAGGTGTAGCAGATCATGTTGATCCACAGTATCATTTTTGGATCAAGCCGGGATTTTCTACTCCTTCATGGGCAAAAGGAGCTGTTTTTTACCAGATTTATGTGGATCGTTTTTTCAATGGAGATACCTCTAATGATGTAGAAACCGATGAATATTTCTATATCGGTGAGGGAACGGAAAAAGTAGAAGACTGGAACAAATATCCGGCACAGATGGGTGTCAGAGAGTTTTATGGTGGAGATATTGCCGGTGTCTGGCAAAAACTTGATTATTTACAGGATCTTGGTGTAGAAGTTATTTATTTCAACCCGATTTTTGTATCGCCATCCAATCATAAGTATGATATTCAGGATTATGATTATATCGATCCGCATATTGGTAAGATCGTAAAAGATGAAGGAGAGCTTTTAAAACGTTCGGAACAGGGAAATCTGATGTGCGATCCTGAGCATCCGAACAAAAATGCGTCACGTTATATCTGCCGTGTTACGGATAAAGAAAATCTTGAAGCAAGCAATCAATTTTTTGCTGATTTTGTAGAAGAAGCACATAAAAGAGGAATGAAGGTAATCTTAGACGGTGTATTTAACCATTGTGGTTCGTTTAATAAATGGCTTGACCGTGAATGCATTTATGAAGATGCACCGGGATATGAAAAAGGTGCATTTGTATCGCAGGATAGTCCATATCGTTCGTATTTTAAATTCTGGGAAGAAATCTGGCCATATAACACATATTACGATGGCTGGTGGGGACATGATACATTACCAAAGCTTAATTATGAAGAATCCGATGAGTTATTCCAATATGTAATGCATATTGCACGTAAATGGGTGTCTCCTCCTTATAATGTAGATGGCTGGAGACTTGATGTGGCAGCAGATCTTGGACATTCCGCTGAATATAATCATTTCTTCTGGAGGGAATTTCGCAGAAATGTAAAAGAAGCAAATCCGAATGCGATTATTTTAGCAGAGCATTATGGAGATCCGAAAGACTGGCTTAGCGGGGATCAATGGGATACAGTTATGAACTATGATGCGTTCATGGAGCCGATCACATGGTTTTTGACCGGAGTAGAAAAGCATAGTGATGAATTCCGTGGTGATATGAAGGGAAATGCCGATGCGTTTTTTAATTCCATGCGCCACTTTATGACACGTTTTAATACGCAGTCTCTCCAGATAGCGATGAATGAACTGTCAAACCATGATCATTCACGTTTCTTAACCAGAACAAACAGTCAGGTCGGACGTACCAATACCCGTGGACCGGAAGCCGCAAACCAGGGAATTGACAAGGCTGTTTTCCGTCAGGCTGTTATGATCCAGATGACCTGGCCGGGAGCACCGACACTTTATTATGGTGATGAAGCCGGATTGTGCGGATGGACGGATCCCGATAACCGACGTGCTTATCCATGGGGAAACGAAGATAAAGATTTGATCGAGTATCATAAAGTATTGATCAGCCTGCATAAAGAATGCCAGGCGTTAAAGACCGGTTCGATCATGTTTCTGCACGGCGGGTATAACCTGATCTGTTATGGACGTTTTGATGAGAAAGACAAAGTAGTGGTGATCATCAACCGGGATGAAGCAGAGCGTGAGATTCATATCCCGGTATGGCGTCTGGGAATCAAATATCAATCCCGTATGGCTAGAATCTTTCGGACAGATCGGGAAGGCTTCTTTGATGAAACACAGATGTATGTGGTAGATAATGGTTATATTCATGTAAACTGTCCGGGCGTATCCGGTATTATCTTAAAGAATATGGAAGATACTGCATATTAGTACAAGAATGGGAGTTAGAATACCATGAGAAAGTTTAGAGAGTGGATGCATACTACAGGAAGAAATAAAGTGATCGCTGTTGTTTTTTTGATTGCGATCGCTATCGTATTGCATTATTTTATTGTAGAAAGAGATGGTTATATTGGGGCAGGAAAACCAAATCCGACTGTATCGCCAAAGTCAGCGAAAGAAGAGATTATTGGCGGAGATTCCATTGGCAGTGTTGATCCTGATACAACCATGATTCCGGGCGATGCAATTCATCCGAGCACGACACCGAAAGTCGGTAACAGTTCCAAACAGAAAGGATCTGAGCAAAAACAAAGCCAAGAATAACACGTTAAAACAATGCTTGTAGCAGTAATGAAATCTTAACAAATATGATATAATAATTCCAAAATCCAAGCATTACATGCTTGTCGCACTTCGTGCTTGATGATTTTGTCATTCATGAATTCTGCACAAGAAAACTTGTTTTCTTGTGTTGCAAATTCATGATATAAGATAAAAACTATATAAGTAAAAAGAGAAAAAAAAGTAAGGCTATTGACATTTTCATAAAAGAGTATAGAATATAATGCATATTATGATAGTAGGGATTGCTTTACATAGTTGCTTTTTTTATAACAGATTGCATAGCAGGACAAGTTGTATTGCAAAGTGTTGTATGATCTGTACAGTAGAATAAATAGAGCATGTGGGGTGAATCCTAAAATTTATAAAGGATATCCTAGTAAACAGATAGGAACAATACCAATGCAGTACAATGTTAAAAATATGCTTGAAAATGTACATACAGATAGCGAAAGGTTATTTGTTCTTATATAATAAAATAGCACAAAAGTGTGCAGGAATGGAGTGATACGATGAGTAAGTTGATTTATTTAGACAATGCAGCTACTACCGCAGTCAGACCGGAGGTATTGGATGCGATGATGCCATATTTAAAAGAAGAATATGCGAATCCTTCCAGTATTTATACATTTGCACAAAAGTCAAAAAAAGTAGTGGATGAGTCACGACGCACGATCGCAGAACTTTTAGGTGCAAAAGAACGTGAAATATACTTTACAAGCGGCGGAAGTGAAGGCGATAACTGGGCGTTAAAAGGAACGGCTGAAGCATTAAAAGCAAAAGGAAAGCATATTATCACTTCTAAGATTGAACATCATGCCATTCTTCATACCTGTGAATATTTAGAACGTCAGGGTTATGAAGTGACTTATCTTGATGTCGATGAAAATGGTCTGGTCTCACCGGAAGCAGTAGAAGCTGCGATTCGCCCGGATACGATTCTGATCAGTATTATGTTTGCAAACAATGAGATCGGTACGATCGAACCGATCAAAGAAATCGGTGAGATCGCAAAGAAACATGATATTTTCTTCCATACAGATGCGGTACAGGCATTTGGTCATATTGCGATCAATGTAGATGAGATGCATATTGATATGTTAAGTGCGAGCGGTCATAAGTTCCACGGACCAAAAGGAATCGGTTTCTTCTATATGAGAGATACTGTAAAGATAGGACCTTTGATCCATGGCGGTGCACAGGAACGTTCCCGCAGAGCCGGAACACATAATGTACCGGGGATTGTAGGTATTGCAACCGCTGCAAAATCAGCCTATGAAGATCTGGAGCAGAAGATGAAACAGCAGGCAGAAATTCGTGATTATGCGATCGATCGTATTTTAAAAGAAGTTCCATATTGTCGTTTAAATGGTGACAGAGTAAAACGTTTACCAAACAATATCAATGTCTGTTTTCGTTTCGTAGAAGGTGAGTCAATGCTGATCATGCTCGATCAGAAAGGAATCTGTGGTTCAAGCGGATCTGCATGTACATCCGGTTCTCTTGATCCTTCTCATGTCCTTTTGGCAATCGGTCTGCCACATGAGATCGCACATGGTTCTCTTCGTATGACACTTTCAGAAGAAACAACCAAAGAGGACATGGATTATGTAGTTGATAATATTAAAGCAATCATTGAGCGTTTAAGAAGCATGTCACCTTTGTATGAGGATTTTGTAAAGAAAAATAAATAAAATGATGCAAAGGGCAAAAGCAGATAGCAATGTATATTTCTAATATAGATTGTTGACCAGAAGATGGAGGATAATAAGTATGTATAGCGAAAAAGTAATGGATCATTTTACAAATCCACGTAACGTTGGCGAGATTGAAGATGCCAGTGGAGTAGGTACTGTTGGAAATGCAAAATGTGGTGATATCATGCGTATCTATCTTGATGTAGATGAAGATACAAAAGTGATCAAAGATTGTAAGTTTAAGACATTTGGCTGTGGTGCAGCAGTAGCAACAAGCAGCATGGCAACAGAAATGGTTATGGGAAAGACGATCTATGAAGCATTACAGGTTACAAATAAGGCGGTAATGGAAGCATTAGACGGACTTCCACCGGTAAAAGTACATTGTTCTTTATTAGCGGAAGAAGCCATTCATGCTGCATTATGGGATTATGCACAGAAACACAACATTGAGATTGAAGGTTTAAAACCACCAAAGGCGGATATTAATGATGAAGAATAAGAAGGTAGTTGTGGGGATGTCCGGTGGCGTAGATTCTTCTGTGGCGGCATATTTGCTGAAAAAGGAAGGATATGATGTCATTGGTGTTACAATGGAAATCTGGAAGAAAGATGCTACAGAAGTAGTAGAAAATGAGGGTGGATGCTGTGGCATTACTGCCGTGGATGATGCCAGACGTGTGGCACAGAAGCTTGGTATTCCACATTATGTCATGAATTTTCGTGATATTTTCCAGGAAAAAGTCATTGACTATTTTGTAAAAGAGTATCAGCTTGGGCATACACCAAATCCCTGTATTGCCTGTAATCGTTATGTGAAATGGGAGGCTCTTTTACAAAGAAGTTTAGAAATCGGTGCAGATTATATAGCAACCGGTCATTATGCCAGAATCGCACAGCTTGAAAATGGCAGATATGCGATACAGAATTCTGTTACAGCCAGAAAAGACCAGACCTATGCTTTGTATAACCTGACACAATGGCAGTTAGAACATACTTTAATGCCGGTTGGTGCCTATCACAAAGAAGAAATCCGAAAGATCGCTGCAAGGGAAGGGCTTTTTGTGGCAAATAAACCGGACAGTCAGGAAATCTGCTTTATACCGGATAATAACTACAAGCGTTTCTTGGAAGAAGAAACCGGTAAGAAGAGTGTTCCGGGAAACTTTGTGGATGCATCGGGTAAAGTGCTTGGACAGCATAAAGGAATTACACATTACACGATCGGGCAGAGAAAAGGACTCGGAATTGCGTTCGGTCATCCGGTCTTTGTCAGCGAGATCCGTCCCGAATCAAATGAAGTGGTACTCGGAAACAGTGAAGAAGTCTTTTTTGATCGTTTGATCGCAACGGATATCAATTATATGGCAGCAGACAAATTTACAGTAGGACAGCGTATGCTTGCCAAGATCCGTTATGCGGATCTTGGACAGATGTGTACAGTAGAAGATGTCAGGGATGATCAGATCACGATCGCTTTCGATCAGAAAGCCAGAGCAGTGACACCGGGACAGGCAGTTGTCTTTTATGAAGACGGCTATGTGCTTGGTGGCGCTACGATACAAAAAGGAATCAAATAAAAACATGGTATAGAATCGTATAAGATATGCATTCAGATTACTGAATACATAGACAACGTTTCTATACCATGTTTTTTATGCAGAAATTTTAAAATATTTTCTACAATAAAGTATTTGGTTTTGGTTTTTTCACAATCACTTTACATTTAGCTGACTTTCCATTGGCAAGTGTAGCATACACATAAGTGGTTCCTGATTTTTTGCCCTTAATCATACCTTTTTTATTAACCGATACAATTTTTTTTCGAAGGGAACTAAAGACCGGCTTTTCTGTGGAGATACTTGGACGTATCGTATAAGAAAGTTTACTGCTTTGTCCCACAGTGATAGTTCTTGTTGATTTACGAAAAACAATGCTGACTGCTTTTGGAGTGACATTGATCGAGGCAGTCAGTTCTTGTACATTATCAAAGAAAAGGAAGCCCGGTGTAGAGATTTTGATCTGGATCTTTGCATTTCCATATCCCATGCCGGAGTATTCACAGGCAGTATTGGAAATCTGTTTTACCGTAAGAACGGAAGTATTGTTACTGCTAAAAGAAACGGTTGCATTAGCAGGAAGATTGATCAGGTCAAGTTGTTTTGTTTCCCCCAGCAGGATTTTCTTTTTATATTTTAAAATTTTGACCGATTCGCGTGGCGAAGCAGAAGACGATCTTTTTGCTGCATCATTACGATAGCTGATTTGCTGGCGTATTGATGCTTTTTTTTGCTGTGGTTTCAAAAAAGTTTTGGTCATTGAAACAGAGGAATTGCTTTCGCTGCTTGCTGCCATTGTATCTGCTTTTGCGTTCGTAGCACAAAAAACACCGGAAAATAAAAGACAAAGTCCTGCTATCCAAAAAATATCTGTTGTTTTTTTAATCATGAATCTTATAAAGGAACATTTTTTCAAATTACCACCTCATTTCTTCGTATATAGAAATCCTTTTATTTCACTTTTGAATAAAATATTATCGGAATAGTAAAATAGATTTTTATTGATTACATCATCATTGTAGTATGTCATAGTGGCATTTTAATGTCAAAATGATTCTTTTTTTTGACATATTTACATGATAAACTATATGTAGTTGAGAGGATGAAAGCAGTGAAAGGTCTGCATTATGTGAAAAAATGGGACTTTTGGCATTCTGATCCTTAGAAAGAAAGGCATTTGTTCCGGGTACAGTCGATGAACAGAGAAAAATTTCCGGCTAGATGCAGAAGGATTTCTTTGTACCGGATAAAACGTTACGAAAGAAAGAGAAGGGAGTCAAAAATCATGAAGAATATTTTAATAGCGGATGACAATAAGGATATTACGGATATTCTTGCGGCATATGTAAAAAAAGAAGGCTATCATCCGGTAATTGCAAAGGATGGTGGAGAAGCAGAACGATTATTTGAAAGCGAAAATCCTGTTGCACTTTTATTGGATGTTATGATGCCGGTCAAAGATGGTTATGAAGTGTGTAAGGATATTCGCAAAAGATCTAGCGTTCCTATTATTTTGATCACAGCCCGAGGCGAAGATTTTGATAAGATCATGGGTTTAGACATTGGTGCTGATGATTATATTGTAAAACCGTTCAGCCCGAATGAAGTGATGGCGCGTCTGCGTGCTGTTCTGCGTCGGCTGCAAAAGCCGGAGGATATGATAAACAATGAAAATATAATACATATCAGTAACATGACGGTGAATCTGGAAGAATACACATTTAAAGTCAATGGAGAAAGAATTCCGTTGACTAAGAAAGAGATTGAAACAATGTGGACTCTGGCGTCGAACCCGAACAAAGTATTTACCAGAGATAATCTCCTCGACAGTTTGTGGGGATATGATTACTATGGAGACAGCCGTACCGTGGATTCGCATATTAAACGACTGCGTGCAAAACTGGATTCTGTGGAACACCCGGACTGGACGATCAAAACAATCTGGGGAGTCGGATATAAGTTTGAAATCAGTGAAGAGAACTTCTGATCAAAGAGGAAAATATGAGGAGTAAGGAACGTGAAAAAGGAAAAGAAAAGTCCGGTAAAACGAATATGGCGTATGATGCAGCGCAATGATGTTGTTCTTAGGATTTATACATCCTTTGCATTTATTTTGGTATTGACCGGAATTTTAACCGGCATGATCTTCAATCAACTGTATCGGACAAACTATATCCGTTCTTATACAAAACTGCTTACAAGGCAGGGAAAGATTATTGCAAAGAAAGTTTCTAACTTTAATGAGAAGAAAAAAGAAACACAATTCCAAAGATATAACAAATATATTGATGAGATCGAGCGGGCAGAAAATACCGATGTCTGGATCATGGCAAACAGCAATGCAAAGAATCCGTTATCGGAAGAGTTTATTAATGCACAGGCAGATGAACAGGAGTTTTCAAAAGATATTGAGTCTGTCTTACAAAAAGGATACCAGGGCAAAATTGCATCTAATTCCAGTTATGATGATGTCTATGGAATGACAACATTAAGTGTTGCCATTCCAGTGCTCCGTCAGGATGGACAGGAAGTAGGTGGTGTGATCCTGATGGTATCTATGATCGATCGTCAGACGATGGGATTGCAGGAAGGAAGGTATTTAATCACATTAAGCGTTCTGGTATCTGTATTTATTTCTTATTTTGTGGCTGCCTTTTTTTCACGGTATCTGTCAAGACCATTGGCTAAGATCAGTAAGAACATCAGCAAACTGGCAAACGGAGATTATAGCGGTATTGAAGTAAAGAAACCATATTCTCAGATCGGAATTTTAGAAAGTTCACTCGATTACCTGTCCGGGGAACTCAGAGAAGCAGAAAAAGAGCGTGAGGAATTAGAGCAGGTACGCAGGGATTTCTTTGCTAATGTATCGCATGAACTGCGTACGCCGATCACGGTGCTTCGTGGATATACAGAGACGCTTATTGATGGAGTGATAGAAGAAGAAGAGCAGGTACATGAGCTGTATAAGAGGATTCTTTCGGAATGTCAGGGAATGGAAAGACTTGTAGAAGATCTGTTCATTTTATCGAAAATGCAAAATCCTGATTTTGAAATAGATAAAGAGCCGGTCAGTCTGATACAGGTTTTCCGGGATGTGATCAGAAGCGGCAAAATGGTAGGCAAAGAGAAAAATATGGCATTTTCGATTGAAGCACCGACAGAAGATCCATGTCTTGTTCTTGGAGATTATGGAAGGCTTCGCCAGCTTTTTATGATCATTGTGGACAATGCGGTGAAATTTTCGCATGACAATGGGAAAATTGATATTCGGATCAGAAGACAGCAGGAGAAATTCGAGGTTGCTATACGGGACTACGGAGTCGGTATCAAAAAAGAAAAACAGGCATTTATTTTTGAAAAATTCTATACTTCTAAGATGCGACAGAATGAGAAAGGAACCGGTCTTGGTCTGATGATTGCAAAGCAGATTGTTTTACGCCATCAGGGCGAGATTCGTGTGGAGAGTGAAGAGAAGAAAGGAACCTGTTTTTACATCACATTTGATGAATGTACAGATGCCGATCAATACTAAAATGTAATGGGAAAAAATGGATGTACATTTCAAAAAAAATTCATAGATAGCAGTTGTATTTTTGCTATGCAATGAGTATACTATTACTAAGGAAGAAGCCTGGGGTGTTCGATACTCTTGTTATTTTGAACCTACACTTTATGATTGGGATTCCTACATTCTTGCATGGAAGTCAAGCCACCATTGCAGTGGAAGACGGAAGTGCATATGCGGTTGCCCACCTAGCGATTGCTAGGACTCAAAATGCAGGAAACGGCATCGTGGGTTTCTTTGCTATTTAATAGCGCAATAAAAAGGACAATGTACCGTACTACATTGTCCTTTTTTGCTGTTAATTATAAAGTTTTTCGTTTTAATTTGTTTTTATATGTTGTCAATTATGAAGTCTTTTGGCTCTGATTGTCTTCAAAAATCGGAATCGTGATCGTTACTTCATAATAGCCGTTTTCGGCAATCTGCAGATAAGTTCCTAAGTATTTTGTGACTGTCTGTGTTATATTTTCCGTGCCGTAGCCATGATAGAGATTTTGAGTATCCTTCTTTTTCGTGTCTTTTTGTTGTTCGATCATGCTGTTTTTGATATAGATAATAAATTCTTTTGACGTTGTCAGCAAATGTACGGAAATTTTCTTTTCCTGCTTGGAAGAAATCTTCTGGCAGGCATGGATACTATTATCAAAAAGGTTGCCAAGGATGATACATAAGTCATAGTCGCTGGTTGGAATCAGATTGGGAAGAATATTCAGATCGGTTTCTAACCGGATGTGTTCTTCTTTTGCCAGGGAAAGGTAGTTGTTTAATAGTGAGTCAACGACAAGATGACCGGTATTAACCGTGTTATAACTGTTTTCTAAGTCATTGATCGCTTCGGTTAAATAGTTTTGAATCGGCAGATACTGTTCTTTCTGAATACAATCCTGCATAAAGAAATAGTGCTTTTTGACATCATGTACAATTCGACGGGTGTCACGGTAAGCGGCTGCAATCTGCTGGTATTTGGAAGCCTGAAACTCAATCTGCTGCTGCAGTTTTTGTTTTTGGTATTCTGTTTGCAATAATTGCATATTTTTCTCAATCAGGTAAAAATTTCCGACATTCAGTATCAAAAGGCAAGCACATGTTGTTGAATATAAAATAGACTGGTACAATTCGGATGCGATCGGATATGCGATCGTGATTAAAATGACGATAGAAAGAATCGGTGTCAGCAGGAGTAACAGACTGTATTGCAAATTATAGTATAATTCTTTGCGCCGCCATACTAACATTGTTCCGGCTGCAAGAAGCAGAAGGATAAACTTGGAGATCAAAAGCAGGATCAGATCGCCGATCTCCGGCATGCTTTGAAGCTGATTCGATAAGAAATAAGTAAAGAGTCCTCCGGAAACAAGTTCGGCGATACA
>OHAN01001635.1_pt1 | contig 17411 bp, 10 predicted proteins | sample 1577121 | NCBI WGS metagenome assembly OHAN01 (sample SAMEA3541554, study PRJEB24748) | human gut metagenome | biome: human gut; feature: human-associated habitat; material: faeces | place: China | collected 2012 | reverse complement strand
TAGAAATATATAGTGATTTTCTACATATCAGTAGTAAAGTATTAATATATATATTTCTTACCTAAGTATATAGATTACAATAATGTATTGAGAGAGTACATTGTTAAAATATGTGAGGAAGGGGAAGATTATAGAATTGGGTTTAGTCTGTTTTTGAATAATATTAGCTGTTAAGTGGTTATGATTTAATTTGATACAGATTATTCTTACAATTAAATAATTAAAATATATCAACATGGTTTTAAGGTAAGGGATAGGAAACATGTAGATGAGACAAATAGGAGGGGTTTTATGAAATTAAAAAGAATATTATCAGGTACGTTGGCTTTTATACTAGGATTATCTGTAATAAACTTTTCTGCTTTTGCAGAAGATAGATTACCAGCATTTCCGGGAGCAGAAGGTGGTGGCATGTATGCCTCAGGAGCAAGAGGCGGAAATTCTATTGTAGTTTACCATGTTACTAATTTGAATGACAGTGGAGAAGGCTCTTTTAGAGATGCAGTTTCTGAAGGAAATAGAATAATTGTATTTGATGTTGCAGGTACAGTAATGTTAAAGACACCAGTTAAAATTCAAAAAAGTAATATGTGCACCGGTTGGAAGCGGAATGCTAATGTAAGCGGATACACATAAAACTGCTGCAAAAAGAGCTTTGATCACAAGAGCCTTTGATGTAAAAGTTTTTTCGGAAACCATATTTTTTTCCATAATAATCCTCCGTTTGTGGACGCTTTATGACAAGCACATAAAACGTCAGTTACTATTGTATAAAAACTCAAACCCCGTTTTGAAATGCAAACCAAAATATCGCATTTCAGAACAAAAGTGAGTATACAAGAAGATGGATTGATTGTCAACTGCAAAATAATCAGGTTGACAATAAGAAAGAGCATCCCTATAATAATCAAAGAAAGAACGGTATTGAAAATGAAAAAAGCGATGTAAACAGAATATTACACCGAAAAGAATGTGAAAGATAAAAGTGTTGCAACTAAAAGAACATGAAAGGATGCAACGAAAGCATTGTCATCCAAAAACATGAAAAGATGCAACGAAAGAATTGTCATCCAAAAACATGAAAAGATGCAACGAAAGCATTGTCATCCAAAAACATGAAAAGTTATAACGAAAGCATTGCAATCTAAAAAGCATGAAAAAGTTGTAGCAAAAGCATTACAACAATAATATAAAAATAGCAATAAAAAAAGAAAGAGGACAAAAGAAAAATGACAGTACAGGAATTAAAAGAAAAAGTTTTTGCAGGGAAAGATATCACAAAAGAAGAAGCACTTTTTTTAATGGATGCGGATTTAGAAGAGATCAGCAAAGCTGCAGATGAGATCCGACAGAAATATTGTGGTAACGGATTTGATATTTGCAGCATTATCAACGGAAAAAGCGGCCATTGTTCAGAAGATTGTAAGTTCTGTGCACAGGCAGGCTGTTACCGGACAGGGCAGGAATGTTATCCATTGGTATCTACCGATACGATCATGGAAGGTGCAAAAAAGAATGCAAAAGAGGGCGCACTTCGTTTTGCAGTCGTTACTTCAGGTAAACGTCTCAGTGAAGAAGAGATTGACCGTGTCTGTCAAAGTCTGAGCGAAGTACACAAAGAAGTGCCGATCGAGCTTTGTGCGTCATTTGGATTGTTGGAAGAAAAAGATTTTATTAAGTTAAAAGAAGCCGGAGTGACCAGAGTGCATAATAACTTAGAAAGTTCAAGAAGTTATTTTGAAAAAATGTGCAGCACGCATACTTATGATGAGAAGATCAAAACGATCAAAGCAGCACAAAAAGTCGGACTTTCCGTTTGCAGCGGTGGTTTGATGGGAATCGGAGAAAGTAACGAAGACCGTGTGGATATGGCAATGACATTACGTGAATTGGGAATTACTTCTGTGCCGGTTAATATGTTAAGTCCTATCAAAGGTACTCCGCTTGGCGAACAGAAATGTCTGACAGAGGATGATATGCGTCGTATCGTTGCGGTATATCGTTTTATCCTGCCTAAAGCTTCTATCCGTCTGGCAGGTGGACGAGGATTGATGGAACATTATGGAATGACCTGTTTTACAGCGGGATCCAATGCAACAATCACAGGTACATTATTGACCACAGCAGGAGTCACAAGCAAAGAAGATATGGAGACCATAAAAAGTTTAGGATATGAACCAAGATTGTGGAATGATTAGGAAAGAAGAATATTGGAATATGCTTCGGTGCTTTTCTGGGCTAAAAGGATACGAAGGCTGGCTGCTTGCACAGATGAACTGGCATGCAACCGCTCTTTCCGGCAAAGAAGCAAAACAGCAGCCAAACATAGTTCGGGCAGAAAAGAAATATCAAACAGAAGAACAAGAGATGGAAACGGCCGAAAAACCGGTACAGATCAACTGGCAGATACAGGAGAAGAAGAAAAAAGCATTCGCAACGATTACCCTGTCGGGAACAGACGACAGTTATCGACATGAAATTACGGTTATTTTGGTCAAACCTAAGGAAAATTTTTCTAACCATGTTACAAGACAGCCAAAAGCGTGTGAGCCTGACCTGCCGGACAAACGAAAACAACCGGCGTATGCAGAGACAGAACATAGGAAAAGTCTGTCACAACAAGATACAGCCACAGTTTATAAAGTGGATGAAAAAAAGCAGGCAATTTCTTTTACAAACAGTCAGATCAAAAACTATTTAGAACAGACCAAAGACTATAATCCGATTCATGAAGGAGAAAATGCAATTGTTCCGGGATTTTTGATCTTACAAAAGCTTCTTTTTGAGTTACACTTTACAGACCTGCTAAAAGAGAACAAGATTGCAAGAGTATTAATGGATCATTCCTGTCAGGATAAAGAAAAAGAGCCGGAAGAAGGAAACAGAGAGCAATGCAACGAAGAGCAGCAAACCTCTGACGAAAAGAAGGATTTTGTGATCGAAATGACGTGGAAAGATTTGTTATATTGTAATGAAGAATGCACGATTTACCGGTCAGATGCGTTTACTTTGTGTGGTAAAGCAGACCGGCGGATCCTTTGGATATGCAAAGTAAAACGATTCTAAAAATAATCAGATGATAATACAGAAAAAGGAAGAAAGATTGTGGAAAAAGCATATATTTTAGGTGGGATCAGAAGTGATATAGGAATTGAAAATGGGAAATACTGTAATATTCCGGCAGAAAAACTCGGTGCGGCTGTATTTAAGCAATTATTAGAAAAGTACAGTATCGAACCGGAAAAGATCGATCTTGTCATAGCCGGAAATGCAGTAGGAGCAGGCGGAAACCTGACAAGATTAATGCTTTTAGAGTCAGAGATCGGAAAAGACATACCGGCAGTGACAGTGGATGTGCAATGTGGTTCCGGTTTAGAAAGCATTGCACTTGCAGCCGCAAAGATTCAAAGCGGACAGGCAGACGTAGTGATCGCTGGAGGATTTGAAAGCAGTTCTACCGCACCAAGACGAAGTTATCATCCCAACCATCCCGATTATGAAAAATATGGTGGGAAAGACAACTGGTATCGTGTCGCAAAATTTGTACCCGAATACCATCATGAACAGGTGATGTTAGAAGGTGCGGAACATACAGCGGTCACAGAGAAGATCACAAGAGAAGAAATGGATGCATGGGCATTGCTAAGCCACAAAAGGGCAGTCAAAGCCAGAGAAAATCATGTATTAGAAGATTACATCGTATCTGTTACAGGTGATCTTCCCAAGGATGAAGGGATCCGCGACAGAATGAGTGAGCGTCTGTTAAAAAGACTGCCACCGGTGTTAAAGGAAGGCAGTCTGATCACAGCAGGCAACGCCTGTCTGACACATGATGGAGCGGCTTTTGTGATTTTGTGTTCTGAAAAATTTCATCAGACATATCAGGCACGGACAGGAAAGCAGGCACAAGCATTTTTTGTACAGGTTGCAGAAAGTGCGGGAGATCCGATGAAAAGCCCATTGACGGCGATCACAGCGATCGAAAGATTACTTGCAAAAGCAGATATCTGTCCGGAACAGATTGCCGCATGGGAATGTAACGAAGCTTTTGCCGTGATCGATGTTTTGTTTGAAAGACATTTTCCAAAGCAGGTTAAAGATTATAATATTTTTGGCGGTGCATTGGCATACGGACATCCCTATGGAGCGTCAGGCGGTATGATCTTACTTCATTTATTAAAGGCATTGCAAAACAGAAATGGCAAATATGGCATTTGCAGCATTGCGGCAGCAGGCGGAGTCGGCACAGCGTTATTAGTACAGCGTATGAACGATGCCCGGTAAGATAAGAATGAAAAAAGAAATTGCAAAAGCAAAAAAGTTTCCAAGTAACGAAAAAACGAAAAAGCGACAAAAATAAAAACAGGACAATAGCAAAATAAAAACAGAAAAGCAGAAAAATTTCTAAGTAACGACAAAACAAAAATGAAAAAGTGACAACAAAAAACAGGACAAAAGCAGAATAAAAACAGAAAAGACCAAAAAGTTCAAGAAATGCAAAAGAAAAACAGAAAGATGCAAAAAGAAAAGGAATACAAACCATGCAATACTATAAGATGATATGTGAACAACCGGAAGAAAAAGAGGCACTTGTACTCAATGACAAAAGTTATACATATGAAGATTTACAGCTGCTTGCATCCAAAAGAGCAAAAGTTCTGTTATCAAAGGAAACTTCTAAGATCCATATTATCAGGAAAGAGCATATTTTAGAGCAGTTAATTGATTTTCTGGCTTGTAATGCTGTCGGCATCATTCCTTTGATCATGCCAAATGATTGTAAGATCACAAAAGAAGAAGTGTGGCAGCTTGCACAAAACGAGCTGGAAAAAATAGATACAAAAACAGACACTACAAAAGTCTGCATGGCGGTTATGACTTCGGGAACAACAGGAATTCCGAAGATCTATTTTCGTACCTACGAAAGCTGGGCAGGCTTTTTTTGTGTGCAAAATAAAATTTTTCAAGTGACAAAAGACAGCCGGCTTTTTACGCAGGGAAGTCTTGCTTTTACCGGCAACTTAAACTTATATCTTGCACAATTCTATGCAGGAGGTACCGTGATCGCACTGGAAACATTCTGGCCTAAAAGCTGGCAGCAGGCTATTGAGAAATACCATGCCAATGCAATCTATCTGATCCCGTCTAAATTAATGCTGTTACCTAAAGTCCAAAAAGAACCGTACAAAGAGATACGAATGATCTTATCCGGTTCGCAAAGTTTAGGCATAGAAGATGCAAAAGCATTAAAAATGATCTATCCGAATACAGAGATCATTTTGTATTACGGTGCAAGCGAATTAAATTATATTACTTATGTGACCGGACAGCAGATGAATGAGAAAAGAAATCTGATCGGTAAAGCCTTTCCGGGTGTTACAGTAGAATTGAAAAAAGATGAATTTTATATTGATACGGCTTATCACGTAGAGGGGATTACCACACCATATACACTGCATGATACCGGATATTGCGACACAGAAGGAAACTTTTATTTTACAGGCAGAAAAGACGATATTTTAAATATCCGGGGACGCAAGATCTCAGCACTCAAAGTAGAAAATGCATTTTTACAGATTGATGAAGTCAAAGAAGCTGCGGTTAAAGTCAGGACACATCATTCGGAAACAATTCTGGAAGCATATGTCGAAGCAAAAGAAGATTTTCTTGAACGATATCGTCAAAAATGGCATAATGAATTGAAAAAAGTGCTTGCATCTTATGAAATTCCACGCTGTATTTATGTCAGAAAGCAGCTTCCTAAAAACGACAGCGGAAAGATCATAAAAGACAAGCTGCATCCTGACTCAAAAAAAGAAGAGAAAAAATAACGACACTACATACAACGGTTGTCCAAAATAACAGTAAAGCACAAACCATAAAGGTATTACAGTAAGTAAAAAGCATCGCAGCAAGCCTCAAAAACGTATTACAGCAATCCCAAAAGGGATAGGACAAATCTTGCAATGTGCCACAGGAAGCCTAAAAGGAATATAATGAATGCATGACATTGAACCTGACAATAAGAATCGGAAAAGAGGAACAAAAATGAAATTAACAGATAAGATTTATAAAAAGAAAAACACACAGGAGATCGAAAATTTCACGGATTTAGTCAAAGCCAGATATTCAGCCCGCTCTATGAGTGAAAGAAGAGTAGAAAAAGAAAAACTTGATCAGATCCTCGAAGTCGCACGCCTCAGTCCGACTGCATGCAACCTGCAAAGACAGCGTTTGAAAGTCGTAACATCGAAAGAAGGCATTCAAAAGCTCAGGGATTGTACGCCATGTCATTTCAAAGCATCCACGATCATTATACTTTCGATCGAAGAAGATACAAAAGACTCTGCCATGAAAGGTGATGACTGGTACAAATTTGGCTTGATCGATATCGGTATCGTAGCAGAACACATGGCACTCAAAGCGACAGAATTAGGCATTGGCTCTACGATTGTAGGAATGATGGATGCCGACAAAGTACGTGAGATGTTTGCTATTCCTGTCACCGAACATCCGGTGTTGTTGCTGCCGCTTGGCTATCCCGATGAAAAAGGGAAACCATGCATCCTGCATGCAAGCCGCCTTCCGATCAATGATACCGTGACATGGGCATAACGGATTCCATAACATATACGAAAGACGACGCTGATCCGTATCATAGAAAGGCGACGCTGATCTGTATCATACTTGCAATCTTAGGATTTTAATGGTATCTTAAAAAGTAAAGTAAAAATGACACAACATCTGAAAGCTGCATTGATAAGAAGATGATGTGCTGATAAGACAAAAAGTGGAGGAAGATTTATTATGGAAAAGACAATGGACAAGATCGTAGCTCTTGCAAAAGCGAGAGGTTTTGTATACCCTGGCTCGGAAATCTACGGAGGACTGGCAAACTCATGGGATTATGGAAATCTTGGCGTAGAATTAAAGAACAACATTAAGCAGGCATGGTGGCAGAAATTTGTTCGTGAAAATCCATACAACGTAGGTATTGATAGTGCGATTCTTATGAACCCACAGACATGGGTAGCATCAGGACATCTTGGCAGCTTTTCCGATCCTTTGATGGATTGTAAAGATTGTCATGAACGTTTCCGTGCAGATAAAGTGATCGAAGATTACATGGAAGAACATGACATCAAGATCGAGGGCAGCGTAGACGCATGGTCTAAAGAAGAAATGAAGAAATATATTGATGAGCATGACATTGTGTGCCCAAGCTGTGGCAAGAAGAATTTTACCGATATCCGTGAGTTCAACCTGATGTTTAAGACATTCCAGGGTGTTACGGAAGATGCAAAGAGTACTGTATATCTTCGTCCGGAGACAGCACAGGGTATTTTCGTAAACTTCAAGAATGTAGCACGTACATCACGCAAGAAGATTCCGTTTGGTATTGGTCAGATCGGTAAATCATTCCGTAATGAGATCACACCGGGTAACTTCATTTTCCGAATCCGCGAATTCGAGCAGATGGAACTGGAATTCTTCTGTGAACCGGATACAGACTTAGAATGGTTTGATTACTGGAAGAACTATTGTATCAATTGGTTACAGTCACTTGGTATTAAGCCGGAAGATATGCGTGTCCGTGATCATGAAAAAGAAGAGCTTTCTTTCTATAGTAAAGCAACATCAGATATTGAATTCCTGTTCCCATTCGGATGGGGCGAACTTTGGGGAATCGCAGATCGTACAGACTATGATCTGACACAGCACCAGAACGTATCAAAAGCAGATCTGACATACTTTGATGATACAAAGAATGAAAAATACATTCCATATGTTATTGAACCATCACTTGGTGCAGACCGTGTTACACTTGCATTCCTTTGCCAGGCATATGATGAAGAAGAGATCGGAGAAGGAGATGTCAGAACCGTTATGCATTTTCATCCTGCGATCGCACCGGTTAAGATTGCGGTGCTTCCGTTATCAAAGAAGTTATCAGAACAGGCTACAGAGATTTATACAAACCTTTGCAAGAAATATAATTGTGAATTTGATGAGCGTGGTAATATCGGTAAGAGATACCGCCGTCAGGATGAGATCGGTACACCATACTGCATCACATACGACTTTGATTCCGTAGAAGATGGTGCTGTAACTGTCCGCGACCGTGACAGTATGGAGCAGGAGCGTATTAAGATTGAAGATCTTGACAAATACTTCGAAGACAAATTCACATTTTAAAGATTATAAGAGACATCATTTGAGGTTAAGGCGATAAATATCAGATATGCAGGTCTTTTGACACCTTTAACCATAAGGATAGAAAGAATGTATATAGGCAGAATTTACGCTTGTATGCATTCTTTTTTCATTATATATATATTCGGATAAGGCATGCTTACACAGAAGCATCTTTTGCTTTATGGACGATGATACGACAGCAGTAGTATAATCTGTTCACATATAAAATAAAGATGTTTTATCAAAAAGATAGGAGGATATGATTATGAAAAAAAAGAAGTGGAACCGTTTTCTTTCTGTTGTAGTAACAGCAGCGATGCTTGTTGCACCGTTGCAGGGATTTTCCTTTGTAGATGATCTGTTTACAACAGCAGGTGTGACAACAAAAGCATCTGCCCAGGATATAGCGCAGACAGATACATCACAGACAATAGGAGTCTATCCGTATTTTGCTAATGAACCGGCAGATTACGATGCCTCAGCGAAACTTGGTTCAGAACAGAATCCATTAGAGATTGCAAATGCAGTTCAGTTATACAATTTGTATTATGTGGGAAAGAACGCAGTCACCAATGAAAACAATGTGGCTGACAGTGACAGCGGAAGCAGTTATATGGATTGTTATTTTAAAGTAACGGGAAATATTGATCTGTCAGAGTTAAAAGAATTTGGTATTACAGAATGGAGTGGCATCGGTGCAGGAACGTATAATGGTTTTTGCGGAAAATTTGACGGTGGAAGCGAACAGGGATATATCATTTCTAATATGGCGATCGACACGGAAACAAGTTTGGTAGATACAGGTCTGTTTAGCAAAATAGGAACAGGCGGTGAGATTAAAAATGTCAGCCTGAAAAACCCAAAGATTACAGGTAAGTTGAGTGTATGGAGTGAAGGCTGTGGTTTTCTTGCCGGAAAAGTAACGTCTTACGGAACAGATGAAACTGCTTTGATTGAAAATTGTCATATTTTGGATGGAAGCCTGCAGGTATCATCTGACTTATTTAAACCGGACACAACAGATTGCTTTTATAATGTGCAAGGCAGTACGGTCAGAGATTATGAAGTAGTATCAGGTGCTTTTGGCGGAATTGTTGGAGAAGCAGGAGGAAATGTAACAATCCGCAATTGTACGAATGAAAGTGGCAATATCAATTGTGAAGGACTTAAAGATATCGGCGGTATTGTCGGCGTGATGTTTGATGGTGGTGAGATTACCTCTTGCACAAATAATGCACTTGTTAGCGGAACAATCAATGTTGGCGGAATAGCAGGACTGACAGATGGTGTGACAATCAGAGGATGTAAGAATACATCAGCTGTCAGTGGACTGGAATGGTCAGAGGAAATCTGGGATAAGATTGAGACAGCACATAAAGAAGGAACCACCTGGTTTAGCGGTACGTCTGCTTATGATGCGTATGCACCGGCTGTCTGTATCGGCGGCATTGCCGGAAAGAGTACAACCGGTATTATCACATCAGAGAATGAAGGAGACATCACAGGAATAGAAATCTGTGGCGGTATTGCCGGCGGAACGATAGGCAATGTCTCTTATTGTATGAATTATGGAGACGTTTCTTATAGTGGGAACGCAGATCATAGCTATAAAAATATGTCGGCAACGGCAGCTGCATCGGATGTGATCCCGTTAAAGTCAAACGGTGTGTCATTTGGTGGAATCGTTGGATCATTTGGATTTTTTGAATACCAGAGTGGAATAGAAGCATTACAGGTAAGATATAGCGGTAATGGCGGGAAAGTAACTGCACTTGGCAATACAGCGGGTATTGTCGGTAATCGTAATTATGATATATCGGGTGATCAGGAATACGATAGTAGTGTAGAAGCAGTGACTCCGGTAACAGACTGTTATAATGCAGCAGAAATTACAAGTGATTCAGGAATTTTAGAGGGAAAAACACAATTGATCGGTGCAGATCAGACAGTAGAACGCTCATATTATTTGGCAGACGATGCGGAGGATACTGCAGAGGGGCGTACGAAAGCGCAATACAAGAGCGGTCAGGTGGCATGGGAATTGTCTCATCAGCAGGGCGAAAATATATCATGGGCACAAAAAATCGGTAAGCAGGATTATCCGGATGCGGTACGAAGCGAAAACAACAGTCTGACAGACACGGTATGCCGTATTCGCTTTATTCCATATTTACAAGAATCAGATGAGGAGTACAGTAAAGATCCGGTTTATGCAAATTTACATAGTATATTAGAAATGCCAAAGCAATCAACGGAAACAGAAATCTACACATATTATTCCGGTGTACAAAAAGAGGATGGTACATGGGAGGCTGGTGCTCCGGTCACATCTGTTACAATAGAAGAAGATTGCGTTATTTTAGTAAAAAAAGAAAAAAATGCTGTTACAGATAATCCGACAGCAGAACCGGTACAGACATCGGAACCTGCTCCTGTCAAAACAGCAGAACCGGTACCGCCACATCCGACAGCGGCAGTAGCAACGCTTCGTCCGACAGTTACCACAACACCGACGACAGCACCGGCACAGACACCGGACGTTTCTAATGTTAATAATACTACAGACAATACACAGAACAATTCGCAGAATACGAATACAACACTTACAAAAGGTGCTACGATCAAACAAAACAATATGAATTTTACAGTCAACGATCAGAATAGTGTAACATTCAAAGGAATGAATACTAAGAAAGCAAATGTTACGATCCCTGACACGATCATATCGCAGGGAAAGAAACTGAAAGTCACAACGATCGCGGAAGGTGCATTTGAGAAGAATACTTCAATCAAAAATGTTACATTGGGTAAAAATGTAAAACAGATCGGAAGGAAAGCTTTCAGAAACTGTAAAAAGCTTAAGAAAGTCAACTATCCGTCAAATTTACAGCAGCTTGGAGCACAAAGCTTTGAAAATTGTACCGGTTTACAGCAGGTGTCTCTTCCTGATTCTGTAAAGACAATCGGAAAGAAAGCCTTTAAGAACTGTAAGAAACTCAAAAAGTTTACAATCGGAAAGAAGAAAAAGGCTGCGAAAAAAGCAGGAGGAATGCTTGTACCGTCTGATGCATTGACAACTACATCTGTGGAAAAAATGGCTGATGTGCAGGAGACATTAGAAGCTGCAAAAGCAGGAAATCTCATCATAACAGAGGAAGAAGTTTCTTCCTATGCAGCATTGAATATGAAGATTGCGATCGGTAATAATGCATTGGAAAACTGCTCTAACTTAAAATCCGTTATCGTAAACTGTGCAGTCAGTGTGATCGGTAACTCGGCATTTAAGAACTGTACCAAACTTTCAGCAATTATCGTACGTTCTTTGATCTTAAAATCAGTTGGCAAGAAGGCACTGACCGGAGTAAGTAAGTGTAAGATTTCAGTGCCGACAAAGAAATTCAAACCATACCGCAAGCTTTTTAAGAATAAAGGACAGGGTAAAAAAGTCTTTGTTGCGGCAACGTAATAAAAGCTGGAAAATATTTTTCAAAAAAAGACTGTAAAGAACATGTCTGTGCCGGCTTTTTGACATAATTTAACAGATCGCTGTTATTGTAAAGCAGAAAGAAAAGTTTTGAAAGTGCAATGCTATGAATAAAAACATAAAAGTGCACAAAAATCCATTGTTTTCAATGGATTTTTGTGTTATTATGCATAAATACGATATGGAATAGGAGGAGTAATGTATGAAAAAAAACAGCACAAAGAAATTCTTTGCAACATTGTTATCGGCAGCTATGATCCTGACTTCAACAGGCGTGTCAATGATCGATGGCGCAAAAGCCGATGCAGCAGGAAAAGCAGTCTTAAAACAGGCTAAGAAAACGGTAAGCATCCGGCAGGGGAAGAAAACAACGCTCAAGATTAAAAAGAAGAACATTAAAAAAGTAAGGAAGATCATATGGACTTCTAAGAACAAAAAGATTGCAACCGTCAGCAAAAAAGGTGTAGTCAAAGCAGTCAAAGCAGGAAAGACTACAATTACGGCAAAAGTAAATTACAAAGCAAAAGGTGCAAAGAAGTTTACAAACAAGAAGTTAAAATTTACTGTAAAAGTTACAGCAAAGAAAGCCGCAGCGACAAAAGAACCTGCAGTAAGTAAAACACCTGCAGCTACAGCGAGCCCGGCACCTGCAGCAACGGCAGTGCCAAGTCAGACACCGGCACAGCCAACTTCAAAGAATGGCATTGCCATGTATGATTCCGGTAAGATGGATGCAAATCTTACGGCAACAGAGTTGATGAAGAAGATGGGACAGGGCTGGAATCTTGGAAATACATTAGAAGCCTGTGGAAGTGCAAAAGAGACACAGGGTTTTACACCGGAAGATTTTGAAACATTCTGGCAGAAAGTACCTACTACACAGACAACGATGGATGGAATCCACAGCTATGGTATCAATTCAGTGCGTATCCCGACAGCCTGGTCAAACATGATGTCAGATGATGGAAAATACACGATCAATGATGCATATTTTAATCGTGTAGAAACCGTTATGAACTATGCCTTCAAAAACGACATGTATGTCATTCTTAACATCCACTACGATAGTGACTGGTGGGGACAGTTCGGAGACAAAGATGAGGCAGTCAGACAGCAGGCATGGGATCGATTTGAAGCATTCTGGACACAGATTGCAAACCGTTATGCAGAATATTCGGAACATCTTGTATTTGAATCTGCAAACGAGGAACTTGGTGATCGCTTAAATGATGACTGGAAGAAACAGCAGACGGGAAGCCTTGGAACCGGCGTCCTGACAGAAGATGAATGTTATGAAGTGACAAACAAGATCAATCAGAAATTTGTTGACATTGTACGTGCTACAGGCGGAAACAATGTTAAGAGACAGCTTTTGATCGCAGGATATAACACAGATATTGATAAGACAGTAGACAGCCGTTTTAAGATGCCTGCAGACATTGACGGAAATGGTAAAGATAAGTTAAGCGTGTCTGTTCATTATTACTCGCCAAGTACATATTGTATCGCAGAAGACCCTAAGAACAGCTGGGGTTATGATGCAGACTGGGGAACGGATGAGCAGGTAGCTACATTACATGCGGACTTTGACAAGATGTCAGTCTTTACAAAAGAAGGATATGGCGTGATCATTGGTGAATACGGTGTATGTAGTTCAGCCAAGGAAGGTGTTACAAACTTCTTCAAGGAAGTAGCAACTTATGGAAAACAGCTTGGATTTACTCCTGTTCTCTGGGATACCGGTGTATGGTACAACAGAAAGAGCGGATTATTCAAGTTCAAAGATGTTGCCAAGGTATACAATGATGTGACAGGTGCAAATGGCGAGATCAAAGATAACATGAAGGAGACAGGTCCTGTCAGTGCAAAGGTTATTGAAGATGAATCGACATTGACAAAAGTTGCTTCATGGGAAGGTATATGGACAAGAACAAATGGTAAAAAAGGCGCATTTGAGACAACAGCTACAGAAGGTGACATTACAGTAGAGACCAACTCTGCATATTGGCAGATGTTCTTGACATATGACTGGTCAAAACTTACCAATCCGGTGATCCGGTTTACTTTTGGCACTGATAAAACGAGTCAGAAGGCAGATACATTACAGATTGGTTATACGACAAAAGTAGATGGTGGGGCTGATCTTACAAACTTTACCGGTGTGATCGGTAAATGTATCGCATTGTATCCAAGTGATCTGGAAGAAAATCCATATTTGGAGATCAGTACAACAGCTCCGTTAGCCTCTATTACAAAAGTGGAGATCTTTGATGCAAAGTAGATTAATACAAATGGAAATTAGAGGATGTAATAAAAAAGTGAAATAAAATACGATGGATTTCTTATTGCTGATTATAAGAAATAGAAACATAGTAATAGTATTTTGTTGAAATGGAACCTGTTGTTTTAGGTTTTTTATACAAGAAAAATGAAAACAGAACGAAAAAGCATGAATTTGTTGAAAATGTATGAAACGGATTCATGCTTTTTTATTCTATATCAGAATAGATTGTCAAATTGCACAGAAAAAGCCGAAAAAGAGCAATTGAATTGTTGACTTTTGATGGAAAGAACGCTATACTATAGCTTAGGCATGGGAAAAAGGTGCTCATGCTTCTCTGTTATAGAGAATGAACAATTATAATACACAAGGAGGCAAAACATGAGAAAAAATTTAACTAAGGCAATTTCAACTACTCTTGCGGCAGCTATGGTAGTAACTGCCGGTGGATTTGCCGGAGTGGCAAACACAAACGGAAGTACAGCAAAGGCAGCAGATACTACCGCTTCTGCAACAGCAACTGCAACACCTGCTGCAACACCTGCAGCATCGTATATGGCTTATACAGCATTTAGTATGGCAGGGCCATGGGTCTATCGTTCAGAATGGACAAATGATAAGTCAGGATTAACAGTAAAGGAATTTTACGATTCAGAGAAATCAAAATGGGGTAGATCAGCATTTGATTACACTAAGAATTATCTTGCAAATAACCTGACTAAGGCACAAGAGACAATGGGTCTTCGTGGTCAGGCAAGAGGTGATGCACGTGTTCATTCAGAAGCTACGATTAAGGATGCTGCTATGACAACTAACGGTGAGTGGACAGCAGAAATAACAAACTTAGATACAACACAGTATAAAGTTGTAGGCGATTCATACTATGATGTGCTTCATATTTCTACGGATATTCCATTGACCATGAAAAACGTAAAATGTACAAATGTAAAAGTTTCTGTCGATGACAAGCAGATTTTAGAATTAAAAGAAGCTTTCCCAAATACACAGGCGTCAGATAAACAGGGTAGTGGTAATAAGGGATATTATGACTTTATGATCATTGATAACTACGCAGACAGTCATGGTGTAGAAGGTAAAGCTCTTCGCCCAATTGATAAGACCACAGGCAAGTTAAATACCGAAATCAACGCTATGCCTGCAAAGAGCTTGAAGATTACATTTACAATCAGCGGCGTAGACTTTGTAACTGCTAAAAAGGAGGTTGTAGTTGACAACGGTCCTACTGTTGGTTCTACTTTTGTGGATAATGGTGTGAAGTATGTTGTTACAAAGAGAACAAAGACAAATAACAGTAAAGGTACAGTCGCTGTAGCAGGACTTGCTACAAAGAAAGCAGACTTTACGACCGCTGCTACTGCAAAGACAACAGAAGGAACAACTGTTTTGAATTATGATGTAACAGGTATCGCTGATAACGCATTTGCAAAGGATACAACGATCAAGACTGTTACACTTGGTGATACAATTAAAACAGTTGGTGAAGCAGCATTTAAAGGTTGTACAAAACTTACAAAAGTTACATACAATAAGAACATCACAAAGATTGCTGATGATACATTTAACGGATGCAAGAGCATAAAGAGCTTTAAGCTTTCAAGCGGCATTAAGAGTATTGGCGAAGCAGCATTTAAGAATTGTACGGCATTAAAGAGCTTCAAACTTACTAAGAATGTAAAATCTGTTGGAGCATCTGCATTCAGCGGTTGCAAGAAACTTTCTAAGTTCACATACAACAGCACAGTAAAGAGTGTAGCTGGTTCTACATTTAAGGATTGTACTTCACTTAAGTCAATCAAACTCGGTAAGAAAGTTAAGAAGATTGGTGGATCTGCATTTGCAGGTTGCAAGAAACTTAGCAAGATTACAGTAAGCCAGAAAGTAAAAGTTTCTAAGAAAGCATTCAAGGGATGCAAGAAGACAATTAAAGTTTCTGGTAAGAAAGCATATGTAAAATATACTAAGAAGCAGATCAAGAAAGCCGGATACAAGAAAGTAAAATAATTTCTATCTGTTAAGATGTGATATATGTCATATGAAAGTTGAAAAATGCTATAGATAGAATATATGAGCTTATAATAGGATGCTTTCAAAAAAATCGTATGAGATTATATGAGTGAAAACACAGACTCTGTTGGCTGAAATTTGTCGGCAGAGTTTGTTGCTTAAGAATGAAACAGAAAGAATGAGGATAAAATATGAGAAAATGGAGTAAAGCGATTGCTTTTATGATGACAGCGGCTTTGGCGGTTGGGTCGCTTAGTGTCGGACCGGTCGTACAAAAAGCTGATGCAGCAGACCGAATCGGAACCTATATGAGTTGGGATGATGATCAGACTACAAAAGATATAAAGATTCCGGTAAATCCACAGACGTTCCGTGATCTGTCAGGTACAGAGATTATTGAAGAGATGGGAATTGGCTGGATCTTAGGAAATACATTTGATTCCCATACAAACCAGACTCCGGGTGAAACAGCGTGGGGAGCACCGGTTACTACAAAGAAGATGATTAAAGCCGTGCATGATTTAGGCTTTAATACTATCCGTATTCCGGTTACCTGGGGAACGATGGTTAAGGATGATGGATCAATTGATGCAGCGTGGATCAGTCGTGTAGAGGATGTGATCAATTACTGCATGGATGAAGATATGTATGTGATTTTGAATGCACATCATGATGGTGCAGATAATGCTGGCACAGACAAAGAGGGCAAATCAGTTCATGGATGGCTTGATATTGGCGGAACAGATGAAGAGTTTGCTGCTGTAGAAGCAAAGTATCAGAAGATGTGGGCAAGCATTGCAAACTATTTTAAGAATTATGATGAGCACCTGATCTTTGAGTCTATGAATGAGGTGTACTCCGGATCGGGAGATACAAATCTGCAGAAGGACATGGAACGCATTAACAAATTAAACAAGACATTTGGTGCGGCTGTACGTAGCACAGGATCAAATAATGCCAAGAGATGGCTTTTATTGGCATCACGCAATACCAATATTAAGTCATTGTATAAAAATGCTGACAAATTTGAAATTCCGAATGATGGCACGGATCGTTATATGGTATCTGTTCATGATTATGACGATTTTAAGATCGGTGGTTATACGGATTCGATGAATGAAAGCAAGTCAGATTCATATGCAAATCAATTTAAAAAATTAAAAGCTGCATTTGTAGATAAGGGGATTCCTGTGGTTGTCGGAGAGTGTGGATTCCGTGGAGGATCTGACAGAACATATAAGTTTGAAGGCGTTAGCTATATGCTGAAAAAATACGGTTTGGCAGGATGTATATGGGATAATCATGGAACTCAGGGAACTACGGATAATTATGAAATATTCGACAGAGAACAATGTGCACCGTATAATAAAAACTATACAGATGGTGTCATGAGAGGTTTCTATACGGATAGCGATGATTCGCAGT
>OHAN01001628.1_pt1 | contig 17456 bp, 9 predicted proteins | sample 1577121 | NCBI WGS metagenome assembly OHAN01 (sample SAMEA3541554, study PRJEB24748) | human gut metagenome | biome: human gut; feature: human-associated habitat; material: faeces | place: China | collected 2012 | reverse complement strand
AAACGACGGTAAGTGCAATGACATCTTTAGATCTTGATAAAGATAGTGTGTCTATAGCAGTAGGATCCGTGGAGAAGGTTACAGCAACAACTGCTCCGGCAGACAACAATGATGTTGTTCTTTGGAAATCAGATAACAGCCGTGTTGCTTCTGTATCAAATGGTAGAATTCATGCAAGAAGAATCGGTACGGCAACGATCACAGCATATGCACAGAGTGGTGCGGTAGAAAAGAAAATTACCGTTACGGTTACAAAGAAAACATTAGAAAAAGAAACAACAGATATTCAGACAGATTATGATGCATTTAAATTTGAAAAATTTGAGTATGAAACAAATGATCAGGGACTTTTGGTATCTCCTGTTGCTTATCTGAATGCATCAGCAGTACCGGCAAGCAATGGTGCCGTTACATTTGAATCATCAGATGAAAATGTTGTTTCTGTATCATCCACAGGCAAACTTCTTGGCTATGGTTATGGTAAAGCGGTAATCACTTTGACGGCAGCAGATGGATTTACAAAAGAGATCCCTGTATCGATCATTGATCCGAATGCAACACCGGAACCAAGTGCAACATCGACAACAACACCGATTGTTCAGCCAAGTGTTCAGCCGGGTAGCATTCCAAGCAACCAGCCAACAGCCGGTACAAGTGCAGAACCAACAGTAAACCTTAAAGATGAGGTAAAGAAGACAACTAAGAATGCATGCGTTAAAGTGAAGGCAAAGAAGGCTAAGGTTACTGTAAAGAAGGGTAAGAAAAACACCTTAAAGTTTACGGTTATTGCAAAGAACAAAAAAGCAAAGACAACAGACAAGATGAAAGTTTCTGTAAAGAATAAGAAGATTGTATCTGTGACAAAGAAAACATTGAAAAAAGGCAATGCAAGTGTTACGATAAAAGCAAAGAAAAAAGGAAGCACAAAAGTTACGGTTAAAGTAGGCAAAAAATCAGCCAAAGTAACTGTAAAAGTAAAATAGGGTTACAGTGCGTTGCTATGGCATAAAGTCATAGCAACGTGGTTGTACATAAATATCGGCAGCAAATCTGCCGGATAGAGGAAGAAAGGAGAAAATAATGAGAAAACATTTTAAATGTATTTCAAGTATCGCATTATCACTTGCATTAGTGACAACGTCGGTATTTGCGGGCGCAAATTTAGGCACAAAAAATGTTGCTAAAGCGTCATCATTATCTACTATGACATCAGCAGATGTTGAGACACCGGATAATCCACAGAGATTTACGGATTTAAACAGCGACCAGATGATCAAAGCAATGGGTACAGGCTGGAACCTTGGTAACACATTTGATGGTCATACAGGTATGATGCCATCAGAGACATCATGGCAGACTGTAGCTACAACAAAGAAACTGATCAAGGAGGTACATGATAAGGGATTTAACACAATCCGTATTCCATGTACATGGGGAAAGAAGATTACCGAAAAAGACGGCAAATATGTGATCAATGAAACATGGTTAAGCCGTATTCAGGATGTTGTTGATTATGCAGTAGAGCAGAATATGTATGTAATCATCAATGTTCATCATGATGGTGCAAACTCAGATGGATGGCTTAAATTAAAGTTGACCGGTGATGAGTTACAAAAAGTATTTGATGAGTATGAGTCAGTATGGACAACTCTTGCAACAAGATTTAAGAATTACAATGAACATCTGATCTTTGAAGCATTAAATGAGCCTCAGAGCGGAAGCTGGGATAGCAGCGAAGCTAATAAAGCATTCGGTGAAAATCTTAATAAAGCAAATCAGATTTTCGTCGACACAGTTCGTAAGAGCGGTGGAAACAATGCGAACAGATGGTTAATGGTAACACCATGGGGAACAAATATCGGTAAATTACTCTCATCTAATCCCGGTTTTGTTATGCCGACAGATAAAAGAAGTGAAAGCCGTTTAATGATTTCCGTACATAACTATGCACCTACAAATAAGTGTCTGGACGGATCTCCGAGAGAAGAGAACAATATTACATTATCGGATGTTACAAACAGTTATAAATCGTCATTTGAATCATTGAATGAAAAATTCATTTCTAAGGGCATTCCTGTAGTTCTTGGCGAATATGGTGCTGTAGATAAAGATAATAATGGTAATCGTGCTCTTTATACAGAAGCGTTGAACTACCTTGCAAAACAGAACAAAGTAGTTCCTGTATACTGGGATGATGGTGGAATTGATAACAATGCCTTTGCACTCTTTGACAGAACAGAATGTGCACGACGTACAGGATATGAAGAGATTTCGAAAGCATTGACGCGTGGTTTCTTTACAACAACTGATTATAAGAGTATTCCTGATCGCACAACAGCAGAAACTCCTGCGATTACAAAGATCACAAGCTTTGATCTGAGTGATTCGGAAGTATCTATGGAATGCAATACAACAAAGACGATCACAACAAAGAATGTTACACCTGAGGCAAATGATGATGTAATCCTTTGGAAGTCAGATGATGCATTAGTTGCATCTGTATACAATGGCGTGATCACAGCACGTGGAATCGGTACGACAACGATCACAGCATATTCGCAGGAAGACGAAAGCGTTTTAAAGACTGTGAAAGTAACCGTAACAAAAGAATCTGCAGCAGATGGCAAGCAGCCTACATTAATGTACAAGAGTTCTGATGAATCCGTAGCTACGGTATCTACTACAGGTAAAGTGGTTGGCATCAGTCTTGGTACAGCAGTGATCACAGTAACAGCAAGCACAGGCGAAGAAAAAGAAATCCCTGTTAAGATAGCAGAAGCAAAATGGGATGCCACAAAGCTGAGAGCAAAATTATATGTATACTATCAGGATTCTAAGTTCTATGAAAATGTAGGATCTACAGATGAAGTGACGATCACAGGTGATGGTACTTACAATCTGAAATTTGACTGTGATACTGATCTTCCTGCATCAGCAGCAGAAGCCGGTGTATCTACATTAAGAGACTTTGGATCAATTTATATTAAAGATGCAGACGTAGATGATGGACTGATCAATAAATCAGTGATCAAAAAAGGTAAGATCCACTATAACAGTATCAAAGTAAATGGTAAGGAACTTACTATTACAGATCCTAACAATTCAAAGAGTCTGATTAAGTCTAATAGAGTATTAGATACAGGTAATCCTTTGAATGCATGGGATGGTTGCGTTGTTGATACAACAGATGGTCTTGTATCAGTAGATACAAAGAATTATCGTATCAACTTCCCTGGTATTGAGGATCCAAAGACAATTGAAGTAAACTTTACATTGTCAGATCTTATCAACTATGATAAAAAACCATTTGGTACTCCGTTGGAGTCAACCGGAGAAGATACCGTTGTATTACCGACTGTGTCAAAGAAATGCGATGCAATTAAGACAAGTGTAGAAGCTGTAGAGATCGATCAGGAAGGACATTGTTTCCTGAATGGATACTATCAGAAAGCATCAACACAGTCGACGGTAGCACCTTCACAGACACCGGCTGCTTCAGTACAGCCGACAGTGACACCTTCACAGACACCGGCTGCTTCAGTACAGCCTTCGCAGAAGCCGGTTGTAAAGAAGACTACAAAGAATGCTTGCACAAAGGTGAAAGCGAAAAAGACTAAAGTTACTGTAAAGAAGGGTAAGAAAGCTACACTTAAGTTCACAGTAACAGCTAAGAATAAGAAAGTTAAGACAACAGATAAGATGAAAGTTACTGTAAAGAATAAGAAGATTGTCACAGTATCTAAGAAGAAACTTTCTAAGGGTTCTGCTACAGTTACCGTAAAAGGTAAGAAGAAAGGTAGCACAAAAGTAACTGTTAAGATTGGTAAGAAGTCCGCTAAAGTAACTGTTAAGGTTAAATAATTAAATTACTGGTCTTATAAGATAATTTTTGGATGAGGACATTGCAGCTTGCTGCAATGTCCTTTTCTGTGTGCTTCTGTAGATGGTCAAAATGTGGTTCTTTGTTTCTGCTTTTGCGGCTCTTTGTCAACGGTTGAAGGAACTGAAATTATAATCGGAGAAATATCATAAAAAGATGTTTCTCCGATTTTTTGATGTCTAGAGAATACTATTTTTTGTTAAAATGTTTTTTTACATTGGACAATATTTACAAAAAAATGTAGGAAAATGCCAATAAATATACCACAAAAAAGATATAAAGTATTGTAAAATAGTAAAAATACACAAAAACACGTTGCAAGTATTTGAAAAAATGCTATAATATAAACAATATTGCATACAAAATGTATGCAATTATTACAAACGGAAGGAGGCTGTAGTGTAAAAAATCGGCAGTTATTAAGACTGTCCAACAAAAAAATGGAGGAACGAGTATGAGATTAAAGAAATTAATTTCGTGTGTATTGTCAGCAGCTATGTTACTTACGATGACATCAATGCCTGTAAAAGCTGCGGATGTAGCAGATACAGAAGCTGCTCATCAGTTAGAGTCACCGACATACATTACGAACATAACAGGACCGGAGTTGGTCAAAGCAGGAATGGACGAGACAAAACTGCAGGCATTGATCGACAATGGCGGCGGAAAAGTAACAGCATATGTACATATGGGAAAAGCAGATGCTTACTCATGGATGATAGCAAGAAGTGGATCTGTCAATGCATTTAGTGCAGATCATCTGACAAGTGACAGCTATATCGGTTCTGAATCCGGTGTTACGGTTGATGAAGCAAATAAGCAGGGTATAGGCGCATCGAACAAATATCTGCGTGCGGCAAAATGTACAAAACAAAGTAGCGGTAATTATATCCAGATCAATCAGGATGAAGAGCCGATTGGATCTGCAGCAACAGGAAACTATGAATTCCCGGCTTGCGGTATTACAACTTCTAAGATTCAGAAAGTAGTAAACTTCTCACTTTCTATTGCAATCAATACAACCAACACAGAAGCAACTCCTCTTGGATTTATCTTTAGTGATGGTACAAGCGTAACATTGAATACAGATGGTACGATCGCGGGCGTAAATGACTTTAAGAAACCTGTTTGTGAAAGTGCTGCATTAGAGTCCGGTGCTGTCTCACCTGCACGTACACCGATGATTCAGATGACTGCAGCAGATGCACGTAAAAACTTAAAGAAATCAATTGATTATCTGAAGGCAATGGACACAAGCAGATATCAGGATTCTTCTGTAAGCGATCTGCAAAAAGCCCTTACTACTGCCCAGGCTGCATATGATGTGACAGATAGCAAGAACTCTGTATATATCGCAGCAAGAAATGCACTGGAAAAGGTACATTGTAATATGCTTTTTAAGGATAGTACAGAAGCTGCTAATCCAAAAGAGTTCCGTGTACTTTCAAAAGATGAAGTTATTGACGAGATGGGTGTCGGTACAAATCTTGGTAATACATTAGATGGCCATTCGGGATTTACACCAAGTGAGACATCATGGCAGGGACAGGTTACAACTAAGAAATATATGAAGGCACTTCATGATGCCGGATATAATACGGTTCGTATTCCGGTCACCTGGGGTAACATGATCAATGATGACGGTTCGATCAAAGAAGTCTGGATGAGCCGCGTTCAGGAAATCGTAGATTACTGTATTTCGCAAGATATGTATGTGATCTTAAATGTTCATCATGATGATGTAGCAAAAGATGGCGGATGGCTTGATGTTGGATCTGATGATATCGATGCTATCGAGTACAAATACGAATTAGTATGGAAGACCATTGCAAATCGCTTTAAAGATTATGACGAGCATCTGATCTTTGAATCAATGAACGAAGTATCTTGTATGGATTATGATGAAAGCATGAAGAATTCAGCAGATGCTACAAACTTTGACAGACCGATCATTATGAACTTTAACCAGTTATTTGTGAACGCAGTTCGTTCTACAGGATCAAATAACACAAAACGTTGGCTGACAGCTGTAGATCATTATGCATCTACCGGTACAGCAAGTGACTTCAAAATGCCAACAGATTACTATAACAAGGATAACCCAAGATTAATGTTTGCTGCACATAGATATTCTAAGTCTACAAACGTATCTTGGACTTATGCGGAAGCTACAGAAATGGTTTCACAGTTAAAGAGTATGTACAAGAAGTTTGGTTCGGATTATCCAATGTATCTTGGTGAATACGGTACGAGAAACCAGAAATTAAGTGGTTCTAAGACGGGATACAATGATGTAGAAAGAGCATGGTATTCTGAAATCATCAACAGAGCATGTCAGGTAAATGGCATTGTTCCTTGTGTGTGGGATCAGGGATATGGTAAAGATGATGATCCTTTGACTAAGACAGGTATCTTCTCATTCTGGAATCGTGATGAAGCAAAGCCAATCTATAAGACAATTACAGATGGTATGGCAAGAGGTACTTTGTTAAAGGCAACTACAAAGAATAAATCAGGTGATTATTCTGATATTGAGAAAGATCCTACGATTACAGAGATTACAGATCTTACACCAAGTAAGACAGAAGTTTCTCTTACTATGGGTGAAAGAGAGACAGTAACAGCAACAGCAGCACCGGATTCTACAAATGATGTCGTTGTATGGAGTACAGATGATGACAGTATTGCTACTGTATACAAAGGTGCAATTCATGCTAAGAATGTTGGTACAACAACAGTTCATGTATCATCATTAAGTGGATCTAAGACAGCAGATATTACAGTAAAGGTTTCAAGACCGGCTAAGAGTGAGACATCTGCTACAGAGATTAAGACAGATAAGGATTCTTACACGGTTAAGATAGGACAGAGCGAAAGCATTGCTACAACAGTAGCTCCTGCAAATACAACAGATACACTTTCTTTCAAATCATCTGATGAAAGTGTTGCTACTGTAAGCGAATATGGTGTGATCACAGCAGTTGCAGTCGGTAAGACATATATTACCATTACTGCTGCAAGTGGTCTTACAAAGACGGTTCCTGTAGAAGTAAAAGAATTAGTAGATCCAACGAAAGCAAATATGGCTATCAATGTTTACTATAACAGTGCAGGAACAGATGGAAATTACAATACGATCGAGTATGGTGCTCCTGTAGAAGTAAGTGGCGACGGACAGTATACAGCTACATTTGATCTGTCTAAGGATCTTACAGCAGCAGGAAAGAAAGCCGGAATCACAACGATCAATAGTGTAACAGCTATTTATTTACAGGATTATGATGTTACAGTCGGAAATCTTGCCAGATCTAACATTAAGAAAGGTAAGATCAAATGGGATAAGATCACTGTAAATGATACAGAGATGACAATCACGAAGAATGGTAGTGATTCTACCGGAAAATCTATGATGAATGGTACAAAGATTGATACAGGTACACCGATCAATGGATGGGATGGATCAGATATTGATGGTATTACTGTAGATTCTAAGACACATGCAGCAAGTTTTTCGACAATCAAAGATCCTACAAAGATTACAATTACATTTACTTTAGCAAATGTAATCTTTAGAACATTTCATTCTGTCAAGGTAGATGCTACAGATATCACAAGTAAAGAAGATGAAGCATTCAAGATAAATGCTGTTGGAGATCAGAAAGATCTTGCGGTCAATGTAGCACCGGCAGATGCAACTTCTAAAGTTACATTCGTATCAAGTGATGAGTCAGTGGTAAGTGTAGATAATACTGCAATAGCTCCTACAGCCGGTATTGCTACAGCTAAGCTTACAGCAGTAAGTGCAGGAAAAGCAACGGTAACGGCGTATACAAGTAATGGCTTAAGTAAGAAGTTTACTGTTTACGTTGCAAAGGACATTGAGCCGGAACCAACAGTAACACCTTCTACTGAACCAACAGTTTCGCCAAGTGCAACACCAAGTGCAGCACCTTCTACAGTGCCAAGTAATCAGCCTAACCAGACGGGTACCACACCAACTATTCGTCCTACACAGACGCCTGTTGTAAATCCTACAGCAAAGCCTGTTGTAGCGAAGAAGAATGTATGCAAAAAGGTAAAAGCTAAGAAAACAAAAGTTACTGTAAAGAAAGGTAAGAAAGCAACTCTCAATTTTGCTGTAACAGCCGCAAAGAAAAATGCTAAGACAACAGATAAGATGAAAGTTTCTGTAAAGAACAAGAAGATTGTTTCTGTTACAAAGAAGAGGCTCGCTAAGAAAAAAGCTACTGTTACGATCAAGGCAAAGAAGAAGGGCAGCACAAAAGTAACTGTTAAAGTTGGTAAGAAATCAGCCAAAGTTACTGTAAAAGTAAAATAAGATAAACTGTGACTGGAAATGTCGTATTTGAAAAAATTACGATTAGAAAAGTCATACGTAGAAACAATATGATCAGAAAAGCGGTGCTTAAAAAGCTTCGGTTTTATCATTGGGTTACCGTAGGATCTGATCAGAACAAAAAACACCGACAGGAATGTAACCTGCCGGTGTTTTTGTTTTCTGCAAATGCTTGATAGAATTAATGTCATGTTTTGTTTTCAGTAAATGTTTTATAAACTAAATATAATGCTTTGTTTTTTGCAAATGTCTTACAGAGTTAATATCATGCTTTGCATAAAATATATGTTATATACATCTGGTTTATTGCTTTTTTGTATAGGTTTGATTTTTAGGATTATATATCCAACTGCTTTTACGTTACTGTTTTTTCTTGATTGTTTTCTTTTCTTTAACGGTACATATAAGCGTCTTTTTTCGATTACCGGCCTTGATCTGTATTTTTGTTTTGCCAATTTGTTTGCTGTGGATAGAAAAAGTAATCTTTTTTGCACTAACTTTACAATTCTTGATAGTTGCAACAGATCGCTTCGAAGAAGTGACGTGAATCAGATCGGTTGTTTTTTTCTTATTGTTTTCATTTTTTATTGGAATGGATATTCTTTTGTTTTTTCTCTTTTTTAATGTCAATTGCTTTTTAGAATAAGAAATTTTTTTTACTTTATTTTCTACTATTACGAGCAAAGTTTTCTTATGAGAACCAAGCGTTAATGTAATGGTAGCAGAGCTTCCTTTGGCAGCTGAAGTCGGGATTGTGATTTTTAATTTCTGCCGCTGTAAGGAGGCAATAGCAGTTTTCTTGTTAGAAGAGCGGACATTAGGAGTAGCAGAAGCATTATATGTTAAGTAATATGTATTGCCGGGTTTGGCAAGAAGCTTACTTTTGGTCAAAGATAAAATATCGGCTATTTTGATCTCATTAGGATTTGGTGTCTCGAAATCAGTTGGTTCCGGTGTGCTGATCGCACTGTTTGTTGCAGGAATTGCATTTATAAAATCCGGTGTGGCGGTACTGTTTGTTGCATTAGATGTAGTTGGTGTAATGGATGTATTTGCAGTTGTAAAAGCTTTTGCTGCAATTGATACATTTACAACAGAAGCAGACATTGCTTTTGAAGTATTTGAGATACTTCCTGTACATAATAAAGATATAGTAAGTATACCGGCTGCAACCGGGTAATGTATAAAGTTCTTTTTCATAATGTTTGTAGTCATCCTGCTATTAGAAAAAGCAAGATGGTAACTCCTTCCTATTTAATTAATTCAAAATTCAAAAATTTGTATTGTTAAAAATCTGATATCAAATGTTGTACTACCTTTTCAAAATCGAAAAAAAGATCAATATATTTATTTACAATGGTATTACAATGTTCTTTTACAATTTCGCAATCATAATCATGGGTTAGTTCATTTCTAACTTTAAGCATTTTCATCCATGCATCATCGGAAATCAGATCTGCTTTGTAAGCTTCTCTTAAAACTTCTCTTGGAGAGCCTGCCACAAAGCCGGTAATCTGATAATATTGTATTAAAATGTCTTTCATTACTTTCCATGCCAGATCAAAGGTTATGCTGAATTTTGCACCCGTTCCACTAAGTACAAAAGAATCAGAAAGATCTCGCTGCTTCGCTTCAGCTAAGGCATTAAGAGAATTACAAAAAGATTGATAACGTTTCTTAAATTTTTCGTCCATATTGTTTGATATCCTCCAATAATAATTGATTTTTACAATGATCGATATCGAGCAGATCGACACTGTAAAGTGTAGGCAGATTTTCTACTTTTTCTACAAGAGTGTCAAAATCTTTTACACCGGATATTGCGATGTCAATATCGCTTCGCTCTCTTGCACATCCTTTGGCTCTTGAGCCGTATAAGATTATTTCCGTTGCACCAAATTGTTTGCTTAATTTGGCAACTTCTGCGATTACTTCTTCAACTTTCAAATGATCACCTTCTTCTATCATCAATCTTTTAATCCATATCCTATCCTATACTATCATTACATTGAAAAAATAGCAAAAAAATGTTAAAAGTGTGTCAAAATCCCCATAATGTAGAAAAGTTATGTTATAATGAAACATGCAAAAGAAAAGGGAGCGACTGCGAAGCAGGCATTTCCTTTTCGTGCATGTTTCAACGAGCAAATGTTTCTGCGAAGCAGAAAGGTGAGCTCAGAAAGAGCGGATTTGCGAGTCTGTCTAGTGCAAAAGGAAAGGGGGGTTTTTATGAGGAAAAATCTTATGAAAATATTTTGTGCAGTCGTTGTATCGTCGTTTGTCGTGACAGGTGCTTTTGGAAGCAGCTCATGGAATATGAAGAAGGCATTGGCTGAGGATTCTTCGGACGCAGATGATACTGATGCAGAAGAAGAGGACGACGATGAGGATGATGAAGAGGATGTCGAAGTAGATATTTCAAAGTGTAAAGTGACTTTTGATGAAGATACACATCCTTATACCGGTAAAGCAGTTAAACCGGAGTTTACGGTTTCTTATGTGGATGAAGATGGAGATGATGTAGACCTTGAGGAGGGTGAGGATTATTCTGTCACATATTCTAATAACCGTAAGGTTTCTAAAAATGCAAAGATTAAGATCAAAGGAATAACGGATAATTGCACAGGAACGCTGGTTAAGACATTTACCATTTCAAAAGCAAAACAGAAGATTACAGCCAAAAACGTATCGGTATCATTAAGCAAAAAGAGTGTTAATCTTAAAGCGAAATGTTCTACGGGAACATTAAAGTATAAAAGCAGTAATACCGGTGTGGCAGTAGTAGACAGCAATGGAAAACTGAATTTGAAAAAGAAAGGTAAAACAATTATTACGATCAAAGCTAAAGCAAGCAGAAACTATAAAGTAGCAAAGAAGAAAATTACGGTTACAGTAAAATAATCCAGCTTAAAAAATAAAACAAAGAGGACAACGTGTTAATAAACATTGTCCTCTTTATTTTATGAAATAGGTAACTGTTTATATAGTAGTGGTGCATATAGCAAAGCACTGGCTTTGTATTTTTTATGGAAATAGTTACCTATAAATTATTTCGATTCGATTGGTTCATAGCCATCCGGAATTGTGATGTTTAAAGCTTTTGCATTTTCTGCGTTATACATTTTTGTAAGCTTTTTAGCAAACTGTACTTCCATGTCGCCGGCTTTCTTTTTGTTCTTTAAAATATCGTAAGCCATTTCACCGGTCTGACAGCCAAGGTTATAGTAATCAATAGAAAGCGTTGCAACACCGGCTGCACAGATTCCCTTTTCGCCTGCGATCATTGGAATACCTGCCGGGATAGCGACATTTTTGATTGTGTTGACACTGGAAGCCATTGTATTATCTGTAGGAACGTAAAGAACATCACATTCGCTGCAGGCGGTTGTTGTAACAGACTGGATTTCGTTGGAATCAGCTGCAGTATATTCTTTATATGCAATACCATCTTTCTTTAACGCCTCTTGCATTAATTTAGACTGATAAGCTGAATTAGGTTCTGAAGAACAGTAGAGAATACCGACTTTCTTTGCATTTGGAATGATTTCTTTTAATATTGCTTCCTGCTGGTCGATCGGAGCGAGGTCGGAAGTTCCTGATACATTCGTGCCGGTCTTGCCTTTCCAGTCTTTGATGTTTAATGCAGTAGCATAATCTGATACAGAGGTGCCGAGAATTGGAATATCAGCAGTTGCCTGAGTAGCTGCCTGAAGAGCTCCTGTGGCATTTGCAAGGATCAGATCTACATTGCTCGTTACGAAACCATTACAGATTGTAGAGCAGTTTGTAGATTCACCCTGAGCATTTTGCTCATCAAATTCTACATTATCCTTACCAAGTTTCTTTGTCAGTGTATCTTTAAATCCCTTTGTAGCAGCGTCTAATGCTTCATGCTCCATAAGCTGACAGATACCAATGGTATACTTCTTAGAAGAAGAACCATTTGAACCACAGCCCGTCAGGGAAGCAACTAAAGCGGTTGCTGTCAGAATAGATACGATTTTCTTTGAAATTTTCATAAATCCTCCTTATGTTTGCGTTTCAATGTGTCATTCCTATTATAGTGGTGGAAAAAAGAGGTGTCAAGAAAAACGGAATGCGGGGGATATTTGTAAAACGGAATGCGGTGGGATATTTGAAAGGAATATTGTCAGAGATACAAAAATAATGTTGCTGGAGGTAAAAAGGCAATATTGTTAGGCATACAAAGGTTATGTTGCCGGGAATATAAACACAATGTGAGAGAATAACATTGTTTAAATCTGAGTGTATACGATCACGCTGAAAAAATGAATATTTTTATGAAAATCCGACTATTTTTGGGGAATTGACGGAAGTAAAAAAATAAATTAAGATAGCACGTAGTACATAGATTTTAAATGTATCTTATATTTCGAAATCAGTATGTCAGAGGTAGGAAAAAAATTGGAGTAAAACTATAGGGAAGAAAAGGAAGAGAATATGTATAAAGATTATAAAAATACACCTTTATGGAATAGTGGGCTTTCGGAAGAAGAAAGATTACAATATCTGTTGCGGGAATTGACATTAGATGAAAAATTTGCCTGTCTCGGTACAGGAAATCCGGCGATTGAAAGACTTGGGATTCCTGCCTTTGGTGTAGGCGGAGAGGGTGCTCATGGAGTACAGGCTCGTCATGACCAAGGTTATGATAAAGGAGAGCCGGTTGCAACGACGATCTTTCCAAATCCGATCGGTATGAGTGCTTCATGGGATCGTGAGTTGATCAAAGAAGCCGGTACCGTTGTGGGAACAGAAGCCAGAGCATTATATGAAGAAGGACTTCATGGAAGTCTGAGTCTGTGGGCACCGACAGTAGATATGGAACGCGATCCACGATGGGGAAGGACAGAAGAAGGTTATGGGGAAGATCCGTATCTGACAGCAGAAATGGCAGGTGCTTATGTGGAAGGTATGCAAGGAGATCATCCGCATTATTTGCGCTGTGGTGCTACGTTGAAACATTATTATGCGAATAATGTAGAGCAGGGAAGAACCTATATTTCAAGTTCTGTAGATCTGAGAAATAAATATGAATATTATTTAGAACCGTTTCGCAAAGTGATCACAGAACATCATGTCGAAGGAATGATGACAGCATACAATGAGATCAATGGAATACCATGTATGTTGTTGGATAATGATATTAAGCTGGCAAAGAGCTGGGGACTTGGCCATGTGGTCAGCGATGGCGGTGATGTCAACCAGACAGTACATTTTCATAAATATTTTAAACGTCATTCAGAAACAGTAGCAGCAGGATTAAAAGCCGGAATGGACTGTTTTACGGATGATATGGAAATGGTAGAAGCTGCGGCAAGAGAGGCTTATGAACACCATATGATACAGATGGAAGATATCGATAAAGCTCTTTACCGGTATTTTCGGGTTATGCTTCGACTGGGCTTTTTTGACCGTGGGGGACGCAATCCGTATGAGCAGATTACAATGGAAGAAGTTGGTACAGCTCAAAGTCAGAAGGTTGCACGCGATATCACGGCAGAATCCGTTGTGATGGTCAAAAATGACGGAATTTTACCATTAGGAGCACAAAAAGCAGCAGAAGATCATTGCAATCTGTTATCGCAGGATAGTGGCGATAACGTGTCTTCATCTCTCCAAAGCTATGATGTATCACAGAGATTGCACACGGAAAGAGAAAATGTAAAATCCAAGCTTGCTGTGATCGGACCGTTAAGTGATGTATGGTATAAGGATTGGTATTCCGGTGTGCCGCCATATTTCGTAACACCTCTGGACGGTGTGAAAAATGCATTGCAACCGGAATCACTGAACAGCCGGATTTCTGGAAAACAAAGTGTAACGGAGGGAAAACGGAACAGCCAGACAAGTGAATTACATAGTGCAGTCAGTGGAAATGCTACAGTTAGAATCAAGGTTTCTACCGGTGTAGAAGAAAATGTATATCTGGGATTGCAGCCGGATGGAAAAAGCATTGGACTTGTTTCGAAAGAAGCTGCAGAATCGTTTATCCTGACAGACTGGGGTGATGGCAAAGTAACTTTGCGTGCAAAGAGTAATGGACTTTTGTTGACAACGCAGGATGATGAGTCGATCGGTGAAAAGGGCGATATTCTGGCAGCCAAAGAAGAAGCATTCGGATGGTTTGTCAAAGAAATTTTTTATATAGAGAAAAAACAGGATTCGTATGCAAATACTTTTGCAGCTTCCATACAAAAATCGGATGCATTTGCTGAGAATGAAAATGTAGAACGGCCGGATTCATTTGCTGAGAATAAAAATGCAAAACAGCCAGTTGCATTTTCATTAAAAACATGGGATCAGCAGGGAATTTCCATTGATGAAAAAGGTGCATTGCGAAAGGATAGAAATGCAATCGGTCTGTCTGTTAAAATAGAAGTTGTAGAGGATGGGATTGCGCAGGCTGCTATAGCTGCGAAAGAAGCAGACACGGTATTGCTTTTCCTTGGCGCAAATCCAATGATCACTTGCAAAGAAGAAATTGACAGAACCCATATTATGCTGCCGGATACACAGCAAAAGCTTTTAGAAGAAGTTTGCAAAGTCAACAGTAATGTGATTCTGGTATTGGTCAGCAGCGTACCATATGATCTTCGTATGGCACAGAATTGTGAAAATGTAAGAGCGATTCTGCTCTGTGCGGAAGGATCAATGGAACTTGGCAATGCTGTTATGGACGTGATCACCGGAAAGAAAAGCGTTGCAGGACGTTTGCCAATGACATGGTACGGCTCTTTAGAAGGATTCCCGGATATCAACGATTACGATATCATTCAAAAAGGAAGAACGTATCAATATTATGAGGGCAAGGCATTATATCCGTTTGGCTATGGCTTAACATATAGCGAGATGGAATATAGCGGACTGACAGTACAGTTAAAAGATTATACGAAACTTTTGGTTCAGGCAGAAGTTTCTAATATAGGGAAATATTGCACGGATGAAGTGGTGCAGCTTTATATCCGAAAGAAAGATTCCGCTGTAAAAAGACCATTTTGCCAATTAAAAGGTTTTGAGCGGTTAAAGGATTTAAAACCGGGTGAGAAGCGTAATGTTTCGTTTACTGTACCATTGGAAGAATTAAAATATTACGATGTGATCGCAAAAGAAAAGTTACTTGAACCCGGTGAATATGAGATCTTGCTGGGGCGTTCCAGCAAAGATATCCGCCAGTCGCAAAGTATAGTGTTAAATGGAACAAAAAGGCCTTGTCGCGATGGCTTTGCAACGAATGAATCAGAATGTTTTGACAGGGCACTTCATTATGTATTATGTTCCGGTCACCTCGGATATACATCGGTTTGTACAAAGAATGAGTCAGATACGATTATTCTGGATTATGAAAAAGTATATCTTTCTCATAAAGCAAAAGGGATTGTTTTGGATTTTTGGAAAGAACATACCTGTGACGTTGAAATCTTTATTGATGGAAAAAAAGTTGGGAAAACACATATTTCTGCACCCGAAAAGGAAGAAGAAAAACAGTTAGAAGCCGGAGAAGCAAATGGCGATGGTGCATTTGATTTTCACCAGAACTGGATCACACAAAGGCGCGAAATTGGTTTTTGTGAAATAGAGATTCCTTTGTGTGATGTCCCGGTTGATAAAGAATTTACATTGACTGTTTCGTGGAAAGGCAGAGGAAAAACTTGCACTTGGCGATTTGTCAACGATTAGATTAGTAGCTTCGGATCTTTCCGTTTTTACCAAATGAAACTTTACCAAGCGATTTGCTGTAGCGGTTGACGCGCTGAATGATCTTTGTTGCTTTTTTGCCTGTAGCCGGTGTTGGCTGGTAGTTATTGATTCCGCTTGATGAAGAAACACTGCAAGGGATGATCTTAATGCGATTGGTTTTCTTTAATTTGTCATTTTGGAAAACAAATGTCTGCTGATAGATCATGGTATCTTTGTCCGGTGGGTTGGTATTGCCGCCAAAACAGAAGTTTGCAAGACTGTATACGATATAAGCACTCTTGTATTTTTCGATTCCCTGCAGAACGTGCGGGTGATGACCGAGTACCAGATTAGCACCATGATCGATCGCATAATGCGCTAACGTTTTCTGGTCTGCATTTGGCGTATACGTTCTTTCGATTCCACAATGCATGCTGACAATGATCAGGTCAGCTTTTTGCTTTTTCAATTTGTGGAGACCGCTTTTGATATAATTTTTGCTTGATGAAACACCGTCCAGCCCATTAACGGCGACCATGCCGATCTTTTTGCCTTTTGTTTTATAAATGGTTGTTTTACCATAAGAAGCAAAAGGCATTTTTTGTTTTCGAAATGTTTTGATCGTGTCCCGGTAACTGCCCACGCCATAGTCCCGGCAATGGTTGTTGGCAAAAGATACGGATTCTACAGATCCCTTTTGTAAAATTTTCAAATAGGAAGCATTTCCTTTGAACGCAAATGTTTTCGGAGCACGGGTAGTCCGGTTTGTCAATGTGCCTTCAAAATTAACAAGTGTCATGTCATCTCTTTTAAAAATAGGCTTTACTTTCTTTAAAAAGTATGACGGATTTTTCTTCTCACGGTATTTCGCATAGAAATTGACACTTGCCGGAGATTTGATATCAGAGCCTAACGTGCAATCACCGGCAGCACTGATCGTAATTTTGGTAAGTGAAGATTTTGAGGATGCTTGGCTGCTTTTTTTCGTAGTCTGGGTTGTTTTAGCTGATGCAGAACTGCCTTTTTTTACAGCCGGAGTTGTTTTAGCTGACGCAGAACTGCCTTTATGTGTGGTCTGAGCTGTTTTGGCTGATGTAGAACTGCCTTTGCGTATGGTTTGAGTCGTTTTGGTTGATGCAGAACTGTTTTTTTGAGTGGCAGTTGGTGTTGCATGAACTGCACAAATTGGTGCTGCAATAATACTTCCTGCAATAAGAAAGGATGTCAACCGCGTTAAAACTGTTTTTTTGTTTTGGGTAATTTTTTTTCTCATAACTTCCTCCTGAGTAGTAATATGTACTCTCGGTATTTTCTCAAAATAAATCCTTTCGGATGGATTTCCGATATGGTAACTCTGAAATCCATTTCGAAATTTTTCAATCAGAAGATTTTGAGAGTACATTGATTTTTGCCTGAAAATTGATCTGGCTCTGCAAGAGCAAATCCGCTCTTGCAGAGCTTTCTTTTCTGCTGCGCAGAAATATTTGCTCGTTGAAACATGCAAGAAAAGGAAATGCC
>OHAN01001626.1_pt1 | contig 17465 bp, 16 predicted proteins | sample 1577121 | NCBI WGS metagenome assembly OHAN01 (sample SAMEA3541554, study PRJEB24748) | human gut metagenome | biome: human gut; feature: human-associated habitat; material: faeces | place: China | collected 2012 | reverse complement strand
GAGGCCGCCGCCCTGGCCGAAAGCTGGTCCAAGCACCCCATCTCCCTGAGCATCAAGGCCGCCTACGGCAAGGAGATCGACTCCGCCCGCGTCACCGACGTGGAGGAACTTGGCGGCCACGGCGTGACCGCCAAGGTGGACGGCAAGCCCGTTGCCGCCGGCAACGCCCGTCTGATGGAGCGGCTGGGCCTTTCTGCCCCCGCCGTGAGCGAGACCGGCACCGTCGTGCACGTTGCCATCGACGGCAGATACGCCGGTTGCCTGCTCATCGCCGACGTGGTCAAACCCCACAGTGCCGAGGCCATCCGGGCCCTGAAGGCCGCCGGAGTGCGCAAGACCGTCATGCTCACCGGCGATGCCGAGCCGGTGGCCAAGGCCGTTTCTGCCCAGCTGGGTCTGGACGAATACCACGCCGGTCTGCTGCCCGGCGACAAGGTGGACCAGATCGAAACACTCATCGCCGCCAAGAAGTCCAAGGAGAATCTGGCCTTTGTGGGCGACGGCATCAACGACGCCCCGGTGCTGTCCCGCGCCGATGTGGGCATCGCCATGGGTGCCCTGGGCTCCGACGCCGCCATTGAAGCCGCCGATGTGGTGCTGATGGACGATGACCCGGCCAAGATCGCACTGGCCATGCGCATCGCCCGCCGCACCCTGCGCATCGTGTACGAGAACATCGTGTTCGCGCTGGCGGTCAAGTTTGCCTGCCTGCTGCTGGGTGCCATCGGTATGGCCAGCATGTGGACAGCCATCTTTGCCGACGTGGGCGTCATGGTCATCGCCGTGCTCAACGCCACCCGTGCCCTGTACACCAAAGATCTTGTCAAAAAGAGCCAGCCGTAACGCTGCTGCTTTCCATAAAAAATGCCTGACCGCCAACGACAGCGGTCAGGCATTTTTGTGTTTTCCGGGGTTCAGATGTCCCACAGCTCCGGGGCAGAGGTGGACACTGCCGAGGCACCGGCCCGCATGGCGGCCATGACGTCGGCCTTGTCCCGCAGCAGACCGCCCGCGATCACCGGCACCCGGGTGCGGGTGCTGATCTCGGTGATGACCCGGGGCATGATGCCGGGCAGGATCTCCACAAAGTCCGGCTTGCCTTGTTCCAGCTGGCCGGAAAGGTTGTTCAGGGAAAGGGAGTCCAGGATGAACGCCCGCTGGATGGTCAGCAGGCCCTGATGGCGCGCCCGCCGGATCAGGGACGGGTGGGTGGAAATGATGCCGTCCGGGTGGCACAGCGCAATGAGGGAATTCACGGCAACTTCCCGCGCCGAAAGGCCGTCCACAAGGTCGATGTGCACGACGGCCAGCTTTCCGGCCGCGTGGATGCGCCGGACCAGCTCCCCCACATTGAGCAGGGTGCTCGCCAGCAGAAAGACCGTGCTGCAGGGCGAGGCCAGGGCGGCCGTCAGAGCGTCATCCGTCTTGACGGCTGCGATCACCGGCTCGTCCAGCAGAGTTTCAGCAAGTGGATGCATCGGGCAGGACTCCTTTTCTCTCAGATGGTTCTCATTATCGCACAAAGGGGCCGCACTGTAAAGTGCAGCCCCAGTCTGCGGTTGTGCTTATGCCTGGAAATAGATCGCGGTGTTGGCCACGGTCATCATGGTCATCAGGATGGTATTCAGGAAGGCCGCAACGTACACGCTGCCGGTCTTTTTGTACAGGTACTTGGCCAGGCAGGATGCAATGGCCAGCGAGGGCACCAGCGCAAACAGCAGGATGCCGCCAAGGGCCTGTCCCGGGTAGAAGGCAACGCCGGTACGGAACAGGGTGCCGTACTGCAGCACCAGCCAGAGGAGGATGCCGCCCATGTTGGTCAGAGCAGCCAGCAGGTAGCCCCAGCCGCCCTGCAGCTTTTCGCTGCTGGTGTTGGAGATGGCGGCGGCACCGCTGACAAAGTAGTACACAAAGAAGAACGGCATATACTTGACCGCCGCCGGGATGGCGCTGGCTTCAAAGGTCTTGAAGGCGAAGGTCCAGATGCGGAAGTCGGTCTTGAAGATGGCATCCACGGCAAACAGGCAGGCGTAGGCGATCACGCTCACCAGCAGTGCCACGCAGAAGGCTGCGGCCACAGACACCGGCTTTGCGGCAATGCCGTACTGTTCCAGCGTGATGCCCTTCTGCTTGCGGCCGCCGAACAGGTAGACGCAGACCATGGTCACGATGGAGATGCAGGCGCAGATGAGAGCCCAGGTCACGATGCTGTTGACGGTGGGGCCCTGCCAGGTAGCATTGGTCTCGAAGATGTTCTTGGTCACCAGCACACGCAGGACGATGGAAGCGATCAGGACGCACACCGAGCCGGACAGCCAGGTCTTGCGGTCGTCCTCGGTGCTGCGGGCTGCCAGAACGATGCCCACCACCGACAGGAGCAAGGCAATGTCACTGGCGTATCGCATCCAGCGGATGGGCTCTGCGGTCAGACTGCCGTCGTACACGGCGGGGAAGATGATGGCCGGGATCAGCATACCGACCACGAACAGGCTGATCGTGCCAAGTTTGCCGGACAAGGTGCCGACGGCCGGGGTGGGTGCTGCGACGGCCTGCTTTGCATTGGACAGGAAGGGCAGCTTCATCAGCAGCAGGGCAAGAGGTGCCAGCATGAGCAGGAAGCCCACCAGAGCGACCAACTCAAAGACTTCTTTCCAGTACCAGATCTGGCTGGTGGAAGCAATGTTCTGCACCAGACCGGACTGGTCGGCAAATGCAGTGGCGTAGAACTCGATGGCATCCTTGGTGGAAGCGGTGGAGAAGTGGTTCCAGGGGTGGATCTCACGCGGCTGGTAAATGATGCGCTGGCCGCCGTCCGAGCCGGTGTACCAGGTGTCAGCCTGCGGAGCTTCCTGCTCCAGCAGGGTCTTGCCAGCGGTGGTGGCAACATAGTCCTTGTGGTAGACGGTGCCGCTCTTCGTGGGAGGCTCGTCGGCCGCAAAGAAGAACTCGTCGTACTGGCCGCAGATCTTGCCGATGGTGCGTCCGCCGAAGGTGGCAACTGCAGCCTCTTCGTCCAGGCCCAGGTAGGAGGTCCAGGAGTAATCGGCACCCATGCTCAAACCGGCCTTGATGATGCGGTAACCGGCGGCAGCGTAGTTCTGCTCATCCAGATAGATGGCCATCTCGGAGGAAAAGCCGCCCATGGAGTGGCCGCTGACCGCGATCTGACCGTTGCCCTGTGCATCCTTGGCAACGTAGTCCTGGCTGTACATGTACTGTGCGGCATCCCACAGCGAAGTGGGCCAGAAGTTGAAGAAGCCGCCGGTATTGTCGGCGTTCCCGTGGGAATGGCCGTGGTCATACATATCCAGTGCCAGCACGACATAGCCGCGGCGGGACATCTCGATGGCGGTCTCGTCCTGCATCTCGGCACTGTTCAGGTAGCCGTGGGTGGTCACGATGGTGGGGTGCGGGTTGGAGGCGTCCACGCCCTTGGGCATGTACAACAGGCCCGAAAGGGTGCCGGAGTCGGTATCAAAGGAAATGCGGGAGACCTTGACCTTGTAGAATGAGGTGTTGAACATCTGGGCAAAAATGCTGCCCAGCAGCATCAACGCCACAGCGATCGCCAGCACAACGACCGTGCGCGAACGCTTTTCGGTGGCCTTTGCGGTGCTTTTCATGGGGATCCTCCTTCTTTTTTCAGGGACGTGCCCGGCGGCTGCACTTCCAGAACCAGCCCCCGGAACAGATGTGAACGGGCGGACAAGGGGTGCGATGGGAACAAAAAAATGGGGACGCACTGCGGTCGTGTGGCACAGTGCATCCCCATCTCAATTCTCTTGGGATGCTTTCAGTATACCATTTCTCAACGGTTTGTCAACAGACAATTCACAAATTCCGTGATTTTTTGTTGGAAGTAGTCAAAATCCAGACAAATTCTTTTCATGCTCTGCCCAGTCACTGCTGCGGCCCACGGCCTTGTGCCAGCCGGACAGCAGCCGTGCGCGCTCGGCCTCCGGCATAGCGGGGGTAAAGGTCATGTTGCAGTGCCACAGGCTGCGGATCTCGTCCCGGTCCTTCCACACGCCGGTGGCAAGGCCGGCCAGATAGGCAGCGCCCAGGGCGGTGGTCTCCCGGATGGCCGGGCGCAGAACGTCCTTGTTCAGGATGTCGGCCTGGAACTGCATCAGGAACTGGTCGCGGGAAGCACCGCCGTCCACCTTCAGGGAGGTGATGGGCACACCGGTGTCCTTTTCCATGGCGGCCACAAGGTCGGCGCTCTGGTAGGCGATGGACTCCTCCGCCGCCCGGATGATGTGGTTCTGGGTGGTGCCGCGGGTGATGCCTACAATGGCACCGCGGGCGTACATATCCCAATAGGGCGCACCGAGACCGGTGAAGGCGGGCACGATGTAGATGCCGCCGTTGTCCGGCACCTTCTGGGCATAGTATTCGGCGTCGCGGCTCTCCTGGATCATCCGCAGGCCGTCGCGCACCCACTGGATGACGGCACCGCCCACAAAGACGCTGCCCTCCAGGGCATACTCCACCTTGCCGTTCAGGCTGATGCCGATGGTGGAGATCAGGCCGTTCTGGCTGCGGCAGATGGTGTCACCGGTGTTCATCAGCAAGAAGCAGCCGGTGCCGTAGGTGTTCTTGGCCTCACCCTTGGCAAAGCACCCCTGCCCGAACAGTGCAGCCTGCTGGTCCCCGGCAATGCCGGCCACCGGCACCTGCACCCCGCACAGGTCGGTGGTGCCGTAGACCTCGCTGGAATCCGCCACGCGGGGCAGGATGCAGCGGGGGATATCCAGCGCTTTGAGCAGGGTGTCATCCCAGTCCAGGGTGCGGATGTTGTAGAGCATGGTGCGGCTGGCGTTGGTGCGGTCGGTCACGTGGACCTTGCCGCCGGTGAGCTTCCACACCAGCCAGGTGTCCACGGTGCCGAACAGGATCTCGCCCGCCTCGGCCCGCTCCCGCGCGCCGGGCACATAGCCGTCGTCCGGCAGCGGCGCGGAGACGAACCGCAGGGGCGCGGAGCGCGCCAGCAGTCGCTGCGCGGCCTCCGGGCACGCGCTCGAGAGTCCGCGCTCCACCCGGTCGCACAGCAGCACCTCCCAGCGCGGAAAATCCCGGCACGTACGGCACAGGCTCTGCTCGCCGAGCGTGCGCTGCAGCTCACACAGGCCGTCGGCACACAGAAACGGGCAGCGCCCGTCCGTCTGCGCAAAGTACGTGTCGCCCTCGCTGTCCACGCGCAGCACGCGCCGCAGCTTTGCCGCCAGCGGATGCTGCAGGCGCAGGTAGGCGTCCTGCGCGTCGGGATCGACGACGATCTCCCACGCGGCGCAGCACGTCTGCGGGCACGCCCCGGCCAGGCACCGGAACGCGGCGTAGTCATCGGGACGGGTCTGGTACATGGTGGCCTCCTTGCGCGTATTTTTTCTATTGTAGCACATCGTGCGCCGCAGGAAAAGGGACGTTTCCGTGCCCCGTGCGCAAAAAACAGACGGACACCGAAATGTCCGTCTGTCTGTTGCTGTGATGACCGGCCGCAGCTTACTGCTTGACCAGATCCATGAGGTTGATGATGCCGCGCGGGCAGATATCGGCGCAGTGGCCGCAGCCGACGCACTTGTCATAGTCGATCGTGGACACGAAGTTCTCGATCTTGATGGCTTCCGCCGGGCACTCGCGCTGGCACTTCATGCAGCCGATGCAGCCGACGTCGCAGATCTTGCGCGTGACGGCGCCCTTGTCCTGATTGCGGCAGCCGACGAGCACAGCCTGCTTATACGGCACGCGCTCGATGATCTTCTTCGGGCAGGCATCGGCGCAGGCCATGCAGCCGACGCACTTGTCGCGGTCGACCTTGGCGACGCCGTTGACGATGTGCATGGCGCCGAACTTGCAGGCCTTGGCGCAGTTGCCGAGACCGATGCAGGCGAAGCGGCACTCCTTATTGCTCTTGCCACCGAACAGCATGGCAGCCTGGCAATCCTGGGGTCCCTGGTAGTTGAAGCGCTTGACGGCGACGCCCTCCGCGCCGGAGCACGGCACGAACGCGACCATCTTCTCCTCCGCACCAGCGGAGACGCCCATGATCGCAGCGATCTTGTCGGCAGCTTCCTGGCCGCCGGCGACGCAGCAGTTGACCGGAGCCTTGCCCGCCGCGACCGCAGCGGCATAACCGTCGCAGCCGGGGTAGCCGCAGCCGCCGCAGTTGGCGCCGGCAAGGCACTCACGCACGGCCTCCTGCTTGGGGTCGACTTCCACGTGGAAGATCTTGGCGGCGAACGCCAGCAGCGCGCCGAAGATGGCGCCCATGGCGCCGAGGACGGCGATCCCTTCGAGAATCAAAGTAAAGTTCATATTCACGCCCTCCTTAGCCGATCTTCATGCCGGAGAAGCCCATGAAAGCCAGGGCCAGCAGACCGGCGGAGACGAGGCAGATCGGGAAGCCCTCAAAGCTCTCCGGATAGTCGGCAAACTCGAGCTTCTCGCGCACGCTTGCGAACAGGCAGATGGCGAGCATGAAGCCGAGGCCGCCGAACACACCGTAGACCACGCTCTGCACAAAGCCGAAGCTGTACTGCGTGTTGAGCAGTACGACGCCGAGCACGGCGCAGTTGGTGGTGATGAGGGGCAGGTAGATGCCGAGCGCGGAGTACAGGGATGGGATGGACTTTTTGAGGAACATCTCGATGAACTGCACGAGCGCGGCGATGACGAGGATGTAAGCGATCGTCTGCAGGAACGCCAGACCGAGCTGGACCAGCAGCAGGTTGACGAGCCAGCAGATGGCGGACGCCAGACCCATGACGAACGTGACGGCGAGGCCCATGCCGGCGGCGGTGTCGATCTTGCTCGAGCAGCCGAGGAACGGGCAGCAGCCGAGGAACTGCGAGAAGATGAAGTTATTCGTCAGCACGGCGCTGAGGATGATGGCAAAAATACTGGTCGTAGAACTCATGTTATGCCGCCTCCTTTTCCTGCGCTGCGAGCGCTTTTTCCTTGGCTTCCTTCTTCTCGGCGGACTTGCGCAGCGCGTACTGCATGAGCGCGATCAGGCAGCCGAGGGTGATGAAGCCGCCGATCGGGAGCGTGAGCACGAGCGCGCCGTACTCGGACGGGAAGATCTGAATGCCGTTGCCGGTGCCGATGACACCGTCGATGGTGTTGAAGATGCCGGTGCCGAACGAGCCCTTGCCGAGCAGCTCACGGATGACGCACATGGCGATGAGCACGAGCGTGTAGCCGAGGCCCTGGAAGATGCCGTCGAAGAACGACGGGCCGACGGGGTTTTTCTGGCAGAACGCTTCGGCGCGGCCGATGATGATGCAGTTAACAACGATCAGCGGGATGAACACGCCCAGGGACGCGCTCAGCGCGGGAACGTAGGCCTGCAGCACCAGGTCGACGATAGTAACGAAGCTCGCGATGACCAGCACGAAGATGGCCAGACGGATGTCGTTCGGAATGACTTTGCGGATGAGGGAAATGACCACATTGCAGCAGGTCAGGATGATGAGCACGGACAGGCCCATGCCGATGCCGTTGAAGAGGCTGGTCGTGATGGCCATGGTGGCGCACATGCCGATGAGCTGCACGAGGACCGGGTTATTGGTAATGAGGCCTTCCTTGAACTGTTGTTTGATATTCATGTTTCAGCCCTCCTTAACCCAGCGACTTGGCCGCGTTGATGACGGTCTGCACTTCGGTGACGACGGCGCGGGACGTGATCGTCGCGCCGGAGATGGCCTCGACGGTGCCCTTGTCCTTCGTCAGGGCAAGGCCGTCGCCCTGACCGACGAGGTTGTCGCGCCAGGCGCCTTCGTTCGTGTCCGCCGCCTTGGCGCCGAGGCCGGAGGTCTCGGAGTGCTTGGTGACGTACACGCCGGTGCAGTTATAGTCGCTGTCAAGGCCGACGACCATGGTGATCATGCCCTGTGCGCCGGAGAACGTAGTCTCGGCGACGTAGCCGGCCTGCTGGCCGCCCGCAGTGGCGGTGCTGAGCTTGGTGATGGTGCCGTCGTTCTCAAAATCGGCCTGCTCGGTGTATTCGTCGGCCGCGAGGACGTTGGCGTATGCGTTCTTGGTCGTCTCGGCCGCGCGCATGGCAATGGTGTCCTTCGTCATCTCGTACACGAGACCGAGGGCCAGCGCCATAATGGCGGACACGGCAAAGAGCACGAGCGCGAGCTTGATGATCTGGCCGCCGCCGGATTTCTTTTCAGTCTTTTCAGCCATTTGCAGCAGCCTCCTTTGCTTCTTTCTTCGCAGCCTTTGCAGCGGCCTTCTTGGCCTTGACGTCCTCGCGGCTGACGCCGAACTGACGGCGCTGGGTGTGCTTGTCGAACATCCATGCGCAGCAGTTCATGATGAGGATGGCAAAGGAAACGCCCTCCGGGAAGCCGCCGAACACGCGGATGAGCACGGTCAGCGCGCCGCAGCCGACGCCGTAGATGATGCGGCCGGGAGCGGTGACGGGGCTGGTGCTGTAGTCGGTCGCCATGAAGAAGGCGCCGAGCAGCAGGCCGCCGGACAGGATGTTGTCGAGCATCCACTGGACGTGGGTGTAGCCGCCGCCGTTCTTGCTGCCGAAGATGAGCGTCAGCAGCGCGACGGTGCCGATGAACGACACGGGGATGTGCCAGGTGATGACCTTGCGGCACAGCAGGTACACGCCGCCGATGAGCAGCGCGAGCACGCTGACTTCGCCGAGACAGCCGGGCATGGTGCCGAGGAACATGGACTTATAAGTAAAGTACTGCGGCAGCGCCTCGCCGGCCTTCATGTAGCTGAGCGGGGTGGCCATGGTGGCCGCGTCCGCACCGATGACGGACGTCAGGCTGCTGGGCACGACCCAGGTGGTCATGAACAGCGCGTAGGAGGCGAGCAGGAACGCACGGCCGGCGAGCGCCGGGTTGAGGAAGTTCTTGCCGATGCCGCCGTAGAGCTGCTTGACGACCACGATGGCGAAGAACGCGCCGATGATCGGCAGCCACCACTTGCAGTTGGCCGGCAGGGTGTATGCGAGCAGGATGCCCGTGACCACGGCGGACAGGTCGCCGATGGAGTCGGGCTTTTTCATGAGCTTGCGGTAAGCCCACTCAAAGAACACGCACGACACGATGGACACGGCCAGCGGGATGAGCGCCTGCGCGCCGAACTGCCACACGCCGACGACGAGGGCCGGGAGCAGCGCGATGATCACATCGAGCATGATCTCGCGGGTGCCGCGCTTGGCGCGAACCTGAGGCTGATAGGCAGCGTCAAAGGTATATTCTTTCGGTGTCATTTCGTTTCAGCCTCCTTTGCAGCGGCTTCCGCGCGGGCCTTTTCTTCGGCCGCGCGGGCGGCGAAGAGGAGCTTTGCGGTCTTGAAGGTATGGGTCAGGGGCAGACGGCCCGGGCAGTTGTACGAACAGCTGCCGCACTCGAAGCAGTCGAGGATGTGGTACTTCTGCATGTTCTCGAAGTCGCGGTTCTGATAGTACTTATACATGTACAGCGGCTCGAGCTTCATCGGGCAGACGGTCAGGCACTTGCCGCAGTGGATGCACGTCGGATTCTCGACAGAGCGGTCTTCCTTATCGGTGAAGAACAGGATGCCCGCGGTGCCCTTGATGTTGGGCGCCTCGAGATTCGTGGCGATCAGGCCCATCATGGGGCCGCCGAGGACGATCTTCTTCGGCTCGACGACGAAGCCGCCGCACTGCTCGACGATGTAGCTGAACGGGGTGCCGAAGCGGCACTGCAGGTTGTAGGACTTGTCGCCCATGGCGCTGCCGGCGACGGTGAGGACACGCTCGATGCTGGGCATGCCTTCGTAGCAGGCGCGGTAGATGGCGTAAGCCGTCTGGGTGCTGATGACGTTGCAGCCGACGCCGGACGGCAGACCGCCGGGCTTGACCTCACGGTTCGTGATGGCCTTGATCTGCATCTTCTCGGCGCCCTGGGGGTACTTGACGTTCTCCGGCACGATCTCCACGCCGTACTGCGCGGGGTTTTTGGACAGGAGCAGGTCGATGGCGTCCTGCTTGTTCTTCTCGATGCCATAGTAAGCCTTGTCGAGGCCGGACGCGATGCGCGCCAGCTCGATGCCCTTGAGCAGCTCCTCGGGGTGGTTCTTCATGGTCAGGTGGTCGCCGTTGAGGTACGGCTCGCACTCTGCGCCGTTGATGATGAGGGTATCGACTTTGCCAAGGCCGCCGCGGATCTTGAACGCGGTCGGGAACATGGCACCGCCGTGACCGACGATACCGGCCTCGCGGATGCGGTCAAGGATGGCTTCGGGATCCTTCATCTGCTCGGGCGTCAGGGGCGCGAGATCCGTGCAGGGGGTGTCCTGGAAGTCATTTTCGATCACGATCGCGGGGATCATATCGCCCAGGGGATGGGGTCTCGGCTCGATGGCGATCACCTTGCCGGAGACCGTCGCGTGAATGGGTGCGGAGACGGGTGCCGGATTGTCAGCGATCTTCTGACCCATCTTTACATAATCGCCCACCGCGACCAGCGGTTTGCAGGGTGCGCCGATATGCTGCATCATCGGAAGCACGACCTGCGGCGGAGGCGCAATGACGGTCACCGGAACGTCCGGCGCCTTCATGTAGTTGGGATGAACTCCGCCATGAAACTTAAAGGGCATTTGCATCACCTCTCTATTTTTTGACTCACATATATTAGCACGCCAACCTAATTTCGTCCACCAAAAATGGCGGAAAAACATCAAATTGTACTAATTTAAATATTAACGAACCTGCAAAAAAGCTGACAAATCCAACATTTCCGGAAAATTTGCAACATTTTGTGCATATTGGCGGGATTTTTCGCCGTCCCGGCGCGCGGGGCGGAAAAAATTCTGTGTTCGGGACTTAACAAGCGGGGAAAAATCCTGTAAAATAGACAGCAAATGCTCTGCCGGCGCCGCCGGCGGCAAAAGGAGGCCACGTTATGCTGACACCCTGGGCGGACACGCTCGACCGCGCGCAGCCCCTGCCGGAGTATCCCCGGCCGCAGATGGTGCGCGACAGCTACCTGAATCTCAACGGCCCGTGGAGCTACGCGATCACGACGAGCGCGAGCAAGCCCGCGCAGGCCGACGGCACGATCCTCGTGCCCTTCTCGCCCGAGAGCGAGCTGTCCGGTGTGGGACACGTCCTGCAGCCGGAGGAATACCTGTGGTACATCCGCACGGTCACGCTGCCGGACGGGTTCAACGTCGGCCGCGTGCTGCTGCACTTCGGCGCGGTCGATCAGATCGCGACCGTGTGGTGCAACGGCGTGGAGCTGGCCACGCACACGGGCGGCTACCTGCCGTTTACGGTGGACATCACCGAGGTGCTGGCCAAGGAAAACACGATCCTCGTGTGCGTGCGCGACGCGACGAACAAATCCCAGCTCCCGCGCGGCAAGCAGACGCTGCACCCGCACGGCATCTGGTACACGCCGCAGAGCGGCATCTGGCAGACGGTCTGGCTCGAGAGCGTGCCGCAAAACTATATCCATTCCCTGCGCGTGACGCCGCTGTTCGACGCGCATCAGGTGGAGATCACCGTCGAGGGCGCCGGCCAGTGCACGATCGATCTGGAGGGAAAGCGCTTCACGTTCCCGGCGGGCGTGCCGGCGCACGTGCCGGTGCAGTCGTTCCGCCCCTGGTCGCCGGAGCACCCGACGCTCTACCCCTTCAGCGTGACGCTCGGGGACGACACGGTCTACAGCTACTTTGCCATGCGCAAGTGCAGCGTCGAGACAGACAAAGACGGCGTGCGCCGCCTGTTTCTCAACGGCAAGCCGTATTTTCACAACGGCCTGCTCGACCAGGGCTACTGGCCGGACGGGCTCTATACCGCGCCGAGCGACGACGCGCTCGTCTATGACATCCAGCTGGCCAAGGACATGGGCTTCAACATGCTGCGCAAGCACATCAAGGTCGAGTGCGACCGCTGGTACTATCACTGCGACCGGCTGGGCATGCTCGTCTGGCAGGACATGCCCTGCGGCGGCAGGCGCTATGACCCGCTCATCGTCTCGACCCCGCTCGTGACGGGCTGGCACCTCGATGACAGCTGGTACCCCCTCTTCGGCCGCACGAACGTGACGGCGCGCAAGGCGTTTTTGAACGAGCTGCGCGACATGGTCACCACGCTCTACAACCACCCGTGTATCGCCGTGTGGGTGCCGTTCAACGAGGGCTGGGGCCAGTTTGACAGTCAGACGGCCGTGCAGGTCATCCGGTCCGTGGACAAGACGCGCACGATCGACCCGGCCAGCGGCTGGCACGATCAGGGCTTCGGCGATGTGCGCAGCCTGCACGTGTATTTCCAGAAGTACAAGTTTCAGCCCGACAAGCTCGGCCGCGCCACGCTGCTGTCGGAGTTCGGCGGCTATATCCACCGCGTCGAGGGCCACGCCGTCGGCGGAAAAAGCGTCGGCTACAAGACGTGCGACGCGCCGCTCTCGCTCGAGTACGCGCTGCAGGCGCTCTATGACGAGCAGATCCGCCCCGCCATCGCGCAGGGCCTCAGCGCCGCGGTGTACACGCAGCTGAGCGATGTGGAGCACGAGCTCAATGGCCTCGTGACCTACGACCGCAGCATCGTGAAGCTCCCGGTGCAGACGCTGCGCAAGATCTTCTATATCGAAAACGCGTGAACAAAACCGCCCGCTGCTATCGCAGCGGGCGGTTGATTTTTGCGTTTCGGGCTCGGCTCAGTACGCCACACCCCAGTAGATCATGCACTTGGCGGGCTTGCCGCACACGGGGCACACGTCGTCGAGGTGCTCCTGCTGGAACGGGATGCAGCGGCTGGACATGCCGGCCTTGTCCTTCATCTCGAGCTCGCAGGCGAGGTCGCCGCACCACATGGTCTTGATGAAGCCGCCGTTTTTCTCCTGCAGCTCCTTGGCCTCGGCCAGCGAGTGCGCGGCATAGGTGTGCTCGTCGAGGTTGCGCTTGGCCTTGTCGAACAGGCCCTGCTGCACGGTCTCGAGCAGCTCGGGGATGCGCGCCTCCAGCTCGTCGAGCGCGACGGTGATCTTCTCGCCGTTGTCGCGGCGGACGGCGACGCAGTGGCCGGCCTCGATGTCCTTCGGGCCGATCTCGACGCGCAGCGGCACGCCCTTCATCTCCCAGTTGGCGAACTTCCAGCCGGGGCTGTTGTCGCTGAAGTCGCCCTGCGCGCGCAGGCCGGCGGCCTTCAGGCGCGCGACGAGCTCCTCGGCCTTCTCGGTCACGCCGGGCTTGTGCGCCGCGATGGGCAGCACGATGACCTGGATCGGCGCGATGTGCGGCGGCAGGACGAGACCGTTGTTGTCGCCGTGGGTCATGATGAGGCCGCCGATAACGCGCGTGGACATGCCCCACGAGGTCTGGTGCGGATAGGCCTGCTGGTTGTTCTTGTCGGTGTAGGTGATATCGAACGCGCGGGCAAACCCGTCTCCGAAGTAGTGGCTCGTGCCGGACTGGAGCGCCTTGTGGTCGTGCATCATGCACTCGATGGTGTAGGTGTTCACGGCGCCGGCGAACTTCTCCTTGTCGGTCTTGTTGCCGCGGATGACGGGCATGGCCAGCTCCTGCTCGCAGGTGTCGGCATAAATCTCGAGCATCTGCAGCGTCTCCTTGCGGGCCTCGGCCTCGGTGGCGTGCAGGGTGTGGCCCTCCTGCCAGAGGAACTCACGCCCGCGCAGAAACGGGCGGGTGGTCTTTTCCCAGCGCATGACGCTGCACCACTGGTTATACAGGCACGGCAGATCGCGCCAGCTGTGCACGATGTGGCTCCAGTGCTGGCAGAAGAGCGTCTCGGACGTCGGGCGCACGCACAGGCGCTCCGGCAGCTCCTCGCTGCCGCCCATCGTGACCCACGCGCACTCGGGCGCGAAGCCCTCGACGTGGTCCTTCTCCTTCTGCAGCAGGCTCTCGGGGATCAGCATCGGCATGGCCACGTTCTGGTGACCGGTCGCCTTGAACTTGCCGTCGAGTATCTTCTGGATGTTCTCCCAGATGGCGTAGCCATACGGGCGCATGATGAACAGGCCCTTGACATCGGAATAATCCACGAGCTCCGCCTTGGTGCACACGTCGGTGAACCACTGGGCGAAGTCGACTTCCATATCGGTGATCTGCTCGACCTTCTTTTCTTTGGCCATAAGCGCAACACTCCTCTGTATGCCGCGCAGGGATCCCGCGCGGGCGTATTTCATAATGTATGGGGTAACTTATATAGTGTATAGAATCCGCCGCCGCTTGTCAAGCGCCAAGCAGCTCCTGCACCGCAAAAACACCGATCATGACGGCGATGATAAAATACAGCACGACCGCGCCGACGGAGTGCCGCGCCGGCCGGCGGTCAAACAGCTGCCCCGCAGACCAGAATACAAGCAGTGTGGTGCCGATCCAGTAGACCGGGTTGAGCGCGATGGCCATGACCGTCACCTCGACGATCAGCAGTGCGAACACCGCGATCTGCCACGTGCGGATGCGCCGCGCGCGGCTGTTGCAGTAGATCTCGCGCCATGCGTCGGAAAGCTCGCGGCGCTGGCGGCGGAAAAACGACTCGCGCGGCTGTTTCGGCGCGGGCTCGCCCGTTTCGGCCGGCGTTTCGGCCGTCTCGGGCACAGTTTCGACGGTTTCGGCCGCGGTTTCGGGTTCCGTTTCGGTGTAGGGGCGCTCTTGTTCCATGCGTTCCACTCCTTTCCGGTTTTTCGGAAAACCGGTCCTTTTTCCTCAGGATACCCCGCCGCAGGCCGCCTGTCAAGCACCCGAATCCGGTCGAAAAGTGCATTTCGGGCTTGACCGCACACCATTCGTGCAATATAATATGTAAATTAGAGATGCTATTTCAAGATGCAATTGAACCCCTTGGAGGTGACCATCTATCAACAGACAGAGTTACATGGCGGAAATCAGCAGCCTGCTTGGCCTGATTACCGACGACAATACCCGTCAGGCGCTCATTGCGCAGATGGAGAACATGTTTGACAACGCGCCCGATGAGGAGCGCCTCATTCAGGAGATCGGCAACCCGACGAAGGTGGCCGTCGCCCTCATCCGCTACGCCGACAGCGGCAAGATCACGCCGGCCGCCGCGCCCGTGGTCGCGCCCGAGCAGGTGCAGCCCAAGCGCGCGCCGCAGCCGCGCCCGCGTGCCGAGCAGTACCGCCCCATTGCGCCGCAGCCTGCTCCCCAGCCGGCCTACGCCGATCAGGCCGCGGAGGATGCCTATGACGAGCAGCCCGCCGCGCCCGTGCTCGACGGCCAGTTCTCGTTCGACGAGCAGCCCGAGGAAGGCTACTATGACGAGCAGCCCGCCGACGACGGCTACTACGATGAGCAGCCCGCCGACGACGGCTACTACGATGAGCAGCCTGCCGACGACGGCTACTACGACGAGCGGCCTGCCGACGACGGCTACTACGACGAGCAGCAGCCCGAAGGCGATTATGATGACCCGAACTACGCCACCGACGGCGAGGAAGGGTATTATGACGAGGCCTATTACGATGACGAACCGGTCTACAAGACGAACGTCTTTCTGGCGATCCTCTACACGCTCGGCGCGATCGTGGTCGGCGTGCCGGTGCTGGCCGTGCTGCTGGTGCTGGATCTGGCCGTGCTGGCCGTCGGCGCCGCGTGCGGCGCGGGCGGTGTGGGCCTGATCGCGACGGCCTTCATCGGCCTGCCCATGGTGGCGGATATGCTCATCCTGCTCGGCGGCGGCGCTGCCGTGATCGCCATCGCGCTCGTCGTGATCTGGCTGGCCATCTGGCTGTTCATCCGCATGGTCATCGGCTGGGTCCGGCTGCTCGTGCGCCTGGGCAAGCGCTGGTGCAGAAAGGAGATCGCCGCATGAAAAAAGCCTGGAAAACCATCCTCATCGTTGCACTGTGCATCCTGATCGTGGGCGAGATCGTGCTCGGCGTCGGCCTTGCGACCGGCGGCAGCCCCGACCGCATCTGGGAGGCAGCGTATGAGCACTACGACATCGGCTCGATCTTCGCGTTCATCAAGTCCTCCGGCATCGCGGACCTGCTGGCGAGCATCGGCCTGTAACAAAAGCAAAAAATGAGACGGTGTGCATCACCGTCTCATTTCATTTTAAAGAGCAGTACGCCGCCCGTCATCAGCGCGAGCCCCGCCCACTTGCTCCAGCCGAAGGCGAGCTTTTCCGTGCCCATGATGCCGAAGGCGTCGATGGCCGCGGCCGCAGAAAGCTGCGCGATGAGGATCGTCGCCACGGCGAGCGTCGGGCCGAGCCTGCCCATGCCGAGCATGACCGTGACCGTGATGGCCAGCGCCAGCACGCCGCCGAACCAGCAGTATTTCGGCGCGGCGCCCAGCGCGGCAAAGCTGCCCGTGCGCCAGAACACCAGCACCAGCAGCGACAGCACCGCCGCCACACACTGCACGAAGGCATTGGTCTCCATCGTGCCGATGTGCTCACTCAGGCGCGTGTTCATCACGCCCTGAATACTCATCGCCGCCCCGGCGAGGATGCACGCGAGAAATCCACCCAAAATTCATCGGCTCCTTCCGAATAATCCTTGCACTGCCGCCCGGAATGTGTTACACTGTGTCGTACGGGCAAACATTTGCCCGCAGCACGCGCACAAAGGAGGACCCGCCCATGGCAGCAGGCAGCAAACCGAAATACTATCTCGTGGAGGCGAGCGTCCTGCCCGAGATCTTCGCCAAGGTGATCGAGGCAAAGGAACTGCTCGAGACCGGTCAGGTGCGCACGGTGGCGGACGCCGTGACGCGCGTGGACATCAGCCGCAGCGCATTTTATAAATACAAGGACTTCGTGTCCCCGTTTCAGGACATGTCGCGCGGCCATCTGGTGACGTTCAACCTCGAGCTGCTCGACCGGCAGGGCGTGCTGTCGTCCGTCCTCGCTATTTTTGCCGAAAACGGTGCAAATATACTCACCATCAATCAGAGCATCCCGACGAGCGGCGTCGCCCCGGTGACGATCACGGCCGCGACCGAGAACATGCAGACGACGATGGAGGCGTTCATGGCGGCGCTCAAGGCGGCCGAGGGCATCATCCGCGTACACCTCATGGCCGGCTAAGTGAAAAAGGAAAAAGCAAAACATCCCCGGACCGTAATTGGTCCGGGGATGATTTTTTACCGCTTTTTCACTCGAGCAGCTGGGCGCGGCCGCCGTGCAGCCGGATCTTCCCGGCGCAAAAGCGCTTGACCGCCTCGGGCAGGAGCTTCCACTCCGCGTCGGTGAGCACGCGGCGCTTGAGCGTCGTGAGATCGTCGTCCTCGAGCACGGGCACGGCCTTCTGCAGCAGCACCGGGCCGACGCCGCCGGTCTCGTCGACGAGGTACGCCGTCGCCCCCGTGACCTTCAGCCCGCGGGCGAGCACCGCCTCGTGCACCGCGTCGCCGCGCAGCGTCTCGAACGCCGGGACGAGCGACGGCTGCACCGCAATGACCCTGTTGCGAAAGCTCTTGGCCGTCTCGCGGCCGACGCCGGGATAAAACCCCGCGTTGATCACGAGCTCGAT
>OHAN01001586.1_pt1 | contig 17892 bp, 10 predicted proteins | sample 1577121 | NCBI WGS metagenome assembly OHAN01 (sample SAMEA3541554, study PRJEB24748) | human gut metagenome | biome: human gut; feature: human-associated habitat; material: faeces | place: China | collected 2012 | reverse complement strand
ATCATATTTCGTCTGTACCGTTTTTCTTTTCATAAACCTATAAAATCACGACTTGCGAGAGGACGCTTATATCTGCCCTTCACAACCTATAAAAGCACTACAGGATCTGCGACACTACGCCAATTAAACTCCGGTTACATCAGATCCGCTTTTTCAGGAAGGCGATAAATTTCTCAAAGTTCATCGGCGTTCCCTGAATTTTCTGCACTTCCAACCGGTTTTTCTCATTGAATCCGACCAGAATGTTATGATTTGCCTCCGCAAGGTAATCCATGATACCATCAATGTCAGATTTTATATTCTTCGGGCACTGGATATACAAATGCCTGTTGGCACTGATATGCAGTGTGTAGGAAATACTGAAATGATACCAGAAAAACTTATGGAGTGTGGAGTACTTGTAAATCCATATAATCTGGTCGATCGGGATGATCGCATTTCCGTAAACGGAGGTCTCGATAAAAAAGTGTTCTGTGATAAACATATCTTCCGTTGCAAGCTGGGGCAGCGTTGCAAGTTCTTCCTCCGCCTGGTCTAACAGCTTTTTCGGATTGCCGAATAAGGCGAGATCCTGGCAGCAGGGAGAGAGTACCGGGAAGAAAATAAACAGGATATAGAGTACGATACAGAGGATCGCATAAATACTGGTGCCAAATATGACTGTAAAAAGGATCGTATTTATGGTACGATTATAATCCGGTTCACTGATGTAATATCCGGAAACTTTGCTTGTGATTCCACTTTCTGTCCAGCCGAGATCGTCCGACATATTTTTTAAAAGTGACTGGAAAGAAACAGTGGACTTTTTGATCTTCCCGGTAAATGTTACCTCGTCAATGAAAGGAAGTCCCTCTTCACAGGTGGAAGGAGAAAGCAGTACGATGATACATTCATCATTCCGGATCGTGTAATAATAATAACCGGAAGTCCCGGAAAAGTTATTTCGGGTGTATCCTGTGAATTTTAAATCTGTCAGTGTGGTATGCATGTTGGCAGCGTCATTCCGGTAGGCAGATTCCAGCGTAACATCATCCGTCAGCTGCACCGGAAATAAAAGATCCGTCAGTGAAAATACATGCCATAGTACGATCACGATGATCAGATATACAATTGGTGAAAAAAGTCGCCGTTTATATAATGCTTTTATATTTTTTGTGATATAATGGTCGTAATTCTCGGGCATAAAAAACCTCGCTTTATACTATCGGGATATCAAAAGGAAAAAACCTTAAGAATATTGGATCTTGCTTCTCTAGTAGTATAAAGGTTCGTGAAAAAATAATCAAGGAGAGAAAACATTGGAAGCATACAGCAGTTTTGCACAGGTATATGATCTTTTTATGGATAATGTACCTTATGAGGAGTGGAGCAGATATCTTATCAGTCTGTTAAAGGAGTATCAGGTGACAGATGGCACCGTGGTGGAACTCGGCTGCGGTACCGGAAAAATGACGAGGCTTTTAGCAGATGCAGGCTACGATATGGTGGGAGTGGATAATTCTGCCGAAATGTTAGAAATCGCAGGAGAGCGCCAGGAGGAAGAAGAGCGGAATGATATTTTATATCTTCTTCAGGATATGCGGGAGCTGGAATTGTTTGGAAATATCCGGGCAATTGTAAGTGTCTGCGATTCGATGAACTATATTTTGGAACCGGAAGATCTGAAAATAGTATTTGAACTGGTAAAAGAATATCTCGCAGAGGACGGTGTGTTTATTTTTGATTTGAACACCGTGCATAAATACCGGGATCTGATGGGAGAATGCACCATCAGTGAAAACCGGGAAGAGAGCAGTTTCATCTGGGAAAACTATTTTTATGAGGATGAGATGGTCAATGAGTATGACCTGACGCTTTTTATCCGGGAGGAAAGTGACCTCTATCGGAAATACGAGGAACTTCATTATCAGAAAGCCTACGAATTAGAGCAGGTGAAAGAGCTGCTTTTGCAGGCAGGCATGGAGTTTGTGGCAGCGTATGACGCGTTTACCCATGATCCGGTGACGGCAGAGAGTGAGCGCATGTATATCATTGCAAGACCGAAGCGGATTTAAGGAATATGATATAACAGAACAGGCACTTGCCTAATATAAAATAACAGGAAAAGAGGAAAAACATGAACGATTATATTGTAAGAGCAACTGCGGCAGATCATTCCATCCGCGCATTTGCAATCACATCCAAAAACATTGTGGAGGAAGCAAGAAAAGACCATAACACAAGCCCGGTGATCACGGCAGCTCTTGGCAGGTTATTGTCCGGGGCAGCCATGATGGGAACCATGATGAAGGGTGAGAAGGATCTTCTCACAGTACAGATCCAGTGTCAGGGACCGGCGCAGGGATTGACCGTGACAGCGGATTCCGCAGGACATGTCAAGGGATTTCCGAGAGTGGCAGATGTGGAACTGCCACCGAATGTATTGGGAAAATTAGACGTAGGCGGGGCACTTGGACTTGGTGTCATGAGTGTGATCAAGGATATGGGCTTAAAAGAGCCTTATGTGGGACAGATCGCACTTCAGACCGGAGAGATCGCAGAGGATTTAACCTATTATTTTGCAACTTCGGAACAGGTTCCTTCCGCAGTAGGACTGGGCGTTTTAGTAGATGTGGATGGTTCTGTAAAGCAGGCAGGTGGATTTATCATTCAGCTGATGCCATTTACCCCGGATGAAGTTGTGGATGCATTGGAGAAAAAAATCAGTGAGATTGCGTCTGTGACTGAGATGTTGGAAGAGGGGAACACACCGGAGCAGATTTTAGAGATCATTCTGGGCGATTTTGGACTTGAGATCACGGATACACTTCCGGCAGCATTCCAGTGTGACTGCTCCAAAGAGCGCGTTTCCCGTGCAATCTCAACCTTGAGCAAAAAAGATTTAGACGATATTATCAACGATGGTGAAGCGATTGAAGTAAAATGCCAGTTCTGTAACAAGGCATATCATTTTGAAGTGGACGAACTGAAGGAGATGAGAAAGTAGTGAAACAGGGATTTGTCAAGGTGGCAGCCGTCACCCCGAAAATTGTAGTTGCGGATACGAAAGAGAACACCGCATTAATCTGCGCAGAGATCAAAAAGGCAGAGAAGGAAGGGGCAAAGATCATTGTACTCCCGGAACTTTGTATTACGGGTTATACATGCAGTGATCTGTTTTTACAGGAAAAAATGCTGCGTGAAGCAAGACAGTCGCTCCTTGAGATCGCTGCGTTTACCTTTGCATTGGATTGCATCGTGTTTGTGGGACTTCCACTCGAATACAACGGAAAGCTTTATAATGTGGCTGCCGCTGTGAGCAATGGAAAAGTGCTTGGTTTTGTGCCGAAAACATATCTGCCAAATTACAATGAATTTTATGAGGCAAGACATTTTACAAGAGGAATGGAAGAAACGGTGCAGGTAAGCCTCGGAGAAGAAGTGGTTCCAATGGGCAAAAAGTTATTATTTACCTGCCAGACCATGCCGGAACTGAAAATCGGCGTGGAACTCTGCGAGGATCTCTGGACGCCGGAACCACCGAGTATCCGTCATGCGTTAAACGGTGCGAATGTCATTGTCAATCTGTCAGCATCGGATGAGACGACCGGAAAAGACATTTATCGCGAGGAGCTGGTTGGCGGACAGTCTGCAAGGCTTCTGTGCGGCTATATTTATGCGAGTGCCGGAGATGGGGAATCCACGCAGGATGTCGTCTATTCCGCGCATAATATCATTGCGGAAAATGGAAGGATTTTAAAGAAAGCGAAACGTTTTGCGAATGAAACAGTTTATTCGGAGATCGATGTTTTGCGTCTGAACGCAGAGCGCCGCAGAATGACTACATTTGAAACCAGAATGGACGGTTACACGGAAATTCCATTTGCATTGAAAATAGAAGAGACGGAACTGACCAGATACATTGATCCAATGCCGTTTGTTCCGGGCAGTAAGACAGACAGAGAGCGCCGTTGTGATGAGATTTTATCCATTCAGGCGATGGGACTGAAAAAACGTCTGGAGCACACACACTGCAAATCTGCCGTGATCGGTATCTCCGGTGGATTGGATTCTACACTGGCATTGCTTGTGACGGTGCGTGCATTTGATCTGCTCGGCATGGATCATAAAAATATTAAGGCTGTGACAATGCCGGGATTCGGAACAACGGATCGTACTTACGATAATGCGGTGAGCCTCATCAAATGTCTCAATGCGGATTTTATGGAAGTCAGTATCAAGGATGCGGTCAATATCCATTTCCGGGATATCGGACAGGATCCGAAAGTGCACGATGTGACTTACGAGAATGGACAGGCACGTGAGAGAACCCAGATTCTTATGGACATTGCAAATAAGACCGGTGGTATGGTCATCGGCACAGGCGATCTGTCGGAGCTGGCACTCGGCTGGGCGACTTACAACGGAGATCATATGTCCATGTATGCGGTGAATGCGTCTGTGCCAAAGACACTGGTCCGCCATCTTGTCCGGTATTACGCGGATACCTGTGGCGATGAAGCGTTAGAAGCGGTTCTTCTCGATGTTTTGGATACACCGGTTTCACCGGAACTTTTACCGCCGGAGGATGGGAAGATTTCCCAGAAGACCGAAGATTTGGTCGGACCTTACGAATTACATGATTTTTATCTGTATCATATGCTTCGTCTTGGCTATGCGCCGGCAAAGATTTACCGTCTGGCGAAAATTGCATTTGCGGGAACTTATGAGGATGAAACCATTTTGAAATGGTTAAAAACTTTTTACCGCAGATTTTTTGCACAGCAGTTCAAACGTTCCTGCCTGCCGGATGGACCAAAAGTCGGAAGCGTTGCTGTCTCTCCGCGCGGAGATCTGCGTATGCCTTCGGATGCGTCTGCACGGATCTGGATGGAAGAACTGGAGGCATTAAACACCGAGAGGAGATAGCAGCATGCAATATCGGAAAGATAAATATGGAAACGATATTTCTGCGCTGGGCTACGGCTGTATGCGTTTTACGAAAAAGGGGAACAGCGCAGACCTTGACAAAGCAGAAAAAGAAGTGATGGCGGCAATTGAGGCGGGGGTCAATTATTTTGACACTGCCTACGTGTATGCCGGAAATGAAGTGGCAGTGGGAGAAATTTTACACCGGAATCATTGCAGGGAGAAAATCAACCTTGCCACAAAGCTTCCGCATTATCTGATCAAGTCGATCGATGGCGTGGAAAAAATGTTTCAGGAGGAACTGCGCCGCCTGCAGACCGATTACATTGATTATTACCTCATGCATATGCTGACGGACATTCCAACCTGGGAGAAATTGAAAAAACTGGGGATGGAAGAGTGGATCAGGGAGAAGAAAGCGTCCGGGCAGATTCGGCAGATCGGATTTTCCTATCACGGTAATTCCGCGATGTTCTGTCAGTTAGTAGATGCTTACGACTGGGATTTCTGTCAGATCCAGTACAATTATATGGATGAACATTCTCAGGCTGGTGTGGAAGGACTGTGTTATGCGAACCGGAAAGGACTTCCGGTTATTATCATGGAGCCGCTTCGTGGCGGACGTCTGGTGAACCTTCTCCCGGAATCTGCGAAAGAGTTATTCCGCAGGGATGAAAAACATCGCACTCCGGCAGAACTTGCGTTGAAATGGCTTTACGACCAGCCGGAAGTGACCTGTGTGCTCTCCGGCATGAATTCCATGGAGATGGTAGAACAGAATGTAAAAACTGCCAGCGAGTCACTGGTGGGATGTCTTACAGAATCGGATCAGGAGCTGATCGAAAAAGTAAAAGCTGAGATTAAGAAAAATGTGAAGGTCGGCTGCACCGGATGTGGATATTGTATGCCATGTCCGCGTGGAGTGGATATTCCGGGAACTTTCCGCTGCTATAATGCGATGTATTCCGAAGGAAAAAAATCGGGAAGAAGAGATTACCTGCAGTGTACTGCATTTCGAAAAGATACGAGCAGTGCATCCCAGTGTATTTCCTGTGGAAAGTGTGAGAAGCATTGCCCGCAGCATATTGAAATCCGCAAGGAGCTGAAAAATGCTGCAGCAGAACTTGAGGATGTGAAGTATAAAGTTATGAAAACAGGAATCCAGCTACTGAAATTGTGGTAAAAACATAGTTAGATCTGTCTTGGCTTGCGCACCGGTTTTGCAACGGTGACAGCAGCCCAGTTGGTTGTGTATACAACGGAGTACATAAATACGGCAAGTACCATACCGGTGACAACGTCGAAAACGGAGTGCTGTTTCAAAAACATTGTGGATAAGATAATGAGTACCATCAAAACAGCGGAACCATAGCGTACAGCTTTGTTCTTTTTGAAATTGTCACTGTGCCATACGGCAATATTCACGGCGATGGAGTTAAAGACATGTACGCTTGGAAACAGGTTTGTCGGTGTATCCGTTGCATACAGCCATTTTACCATCTGGATAAAAATATTATTATGTTCAAAATAAGCTGGTCTCAGATAGTGACCATTCGGATAGATCGTTGAGATCACAAGGAAAACGGTCATTCCGGTAAAAAGCATTGCACAGAGTTTAAAATATTCATCTTTATTTTTAAAATAAAAATATCCGACTGCCCACGCGACATATCCAAACCATAAAAGATAAGGAACAATAAAGTATTCACAAAATGGGATCCTGTCATCCAATGCAGTATGTATCACATGAAAATGCGTGGTCACGGTTCGTTCCAGATGATGAAACCATGGAAAATAGATACAAAAATAAAGAAGCAAAAAAGCATGTTTGTTTTTCTCGATAAAAGCATTGAGTCTGTTTTTCATATCTGTCTTCAAAATATCACCTTCCTAACAGATTTTTATATAAAAATAAATTCTTTTTCCTTACATTGTGCGATTATAACATAGTGATTTTTAGGAAACAATTCCCTTTCTCTTTTTTTAAGAAAGATTATTGAATATTTAAAGATTTCTTAAGGTAAATGTCTGGTTTTTGTGCAACCTTACAAACAATTTCAGAAGAAAAATTTTACCATCATTGTTACGAATTAAAACAAATTCATTACGCAAATATTACGATTGCCGCAAATTGTTGACAAAGCCCTTTTTCTACCTATAATAGAGTATGGTTTTGCTGAAAATAGGCGCATATTGATACGTCTTTTTGAATAAGCTACAAAAGAGTGAGAGGAAAAATTATGAAAAAAGAAAAAAAGAATCTGACGCAGAACAATGCAGCAGGAAAATCCGCAGACAAAAAGAGGATTTTTGTCATCGCAGGTGTTGTGGTGGCGTGTCTGGCAGTTATTTATGTCGGATTTGGAATCTTTTTCCAGAGCCATTTCTGCTTTGGTACGACCATCGATGGAATAAAAGCCAGTGGTAAGTCGGTAGAAAAGATGGAGCAGCTCATCACAGAGGAGATTGACAGCTATGTGCTGAATCTCGTGGAACGTGAGGAGGGACAGGAAAGCATTGCAGGAGATTCCATTCACATTGCACCGGTGTTTAATGGCGAAGTGGAAGAATTATTGAATGGACAGAATGGTTTCGCATGGGTGGTTACACTGTTTAAACATGAGAATCTGGAACTGGCTAAGGTTGTGACATTTGATGAGAATGCATTGGACAGCGAGCTTCAGGCGTTAAACTGTATGCAGGCTGGTGCACAGCGTGAACCCGTGGATGCAACGGTTTCAGCGTACACAGCAGATGGATATTCTTTAGTTCCGGCAGATTATGGTACGACCATTGATAAAAGTGCATTCAAAAAAGCGGTGGAGGATTCCATTTTAGTTCTCGCAGATGAACTTGATCTGGATGAGGCAGACTGTTATGTGAAGCCGAAGGTTGAAGACGATAATGAAAAACTGTTGGCAGTCATTGATGAGATGAACAGCTATGTGGGAACTACGATCACTTATGATTTTGACGTTGCAAAAGAAGTGCTGGATGGGGAGCGTATTTCCGAGTGGCTTTCCGTGGACGATGATTTAAATCTTGTGGTGGACGAGGAAGGTGTTCTTTCCTTTGTAAAGGAGCTTGCAAGTAAATATAATACCTGTTATAAACCGAAAGAGTTGAAAACATCTTATGGTTCCACTGTGACGATTTCCAATGGACCTTATGGATGGAAAATCAACAATTCCGAGGAAGTGGCACAGATTTTAGATGATCTGAAAGCCGGAAAAAAAGTGGAACGTGAACCGGTTTATTCCCAGACTGCGAACAGCCATGGTGAAAATGATTACGGTAATTCCTATGTGGAGATCAATCTCACTTCACAGCATTTGTTTGTATATAAAGATGGGGTGCTGGTGACCGAGTCTGACTTTGTATCCGGAAACGTGGCAAAAGGGCATACAACACCGGGTGGAGCATTTATGGTTACCTATAAAACCATGAATGCCGTACTGCGCGGACCTGATTATGAGACGCCGGTTACATACTGGATGCCATTTAACGGAGATATCGGAATGCATGATCTGACATCCAGAAAAGCATTTGGTGGAGACATTTATAAGACAAGAGGTTCCCATGGATGTATCAATCTTCCATATGCGGCAGCAAAGAAGATATATGAGACGATCGACAAGGGTTACTGCGTATTGGTTTATAATCTTCCGGGAACGGAAAGTGACAGTGTGAAACAGAAAGAGGCAGCTGCGGTTGTCAATACGATCAACAGTATCGGAACTGTTACATTAGAAAGCGAACCTGTTATCGTGGCAGCAAGAACAGCATACGATGCGTTATCTGATACAGCAAAGAGTTATGTTACCAATTATCAGACACTTGTGGATGATGAGGCAGCACTGGCAGCCTTAAAGAGTGGCGCTGCAGCGGCTGCACAGCAGCCTGCGGCAGATCAAACAGCCCCTGCAGATGGCTCAACAGTTGCTCCTGCAGATCCTGCAGCGCAGACGACGGATGGAACTGTGGCACAGTAGAAAATAATATTTTCGAAAAAACAGAACCAGAATTCAGAGAAAACTTTGAATTCTGGTTCTATTTTTTTAGCCTGAAAATGGAATACTGTGCAATTTTGCAATTTAATTGGTTAAAATTCACAAAAATTTGGACGAGATTTCGGGATTTATTACGTATAGAATAATACAATATTTTAGAATACAATAAAAATGCGAAAAAAAACGAAAACATGTGAAGAGGGGGATTGTTATAGAATCACATGCAAGTAGGGGAGAAAAAGGAGAAGGAAGAATGAGAAAGTTAATGAAAAGCTTTCAAAAGAGGCAAAGCATTGCAAGCAGAGTACTATGTTTTCTGCTAGTGCTTGCAATGGTAGTAACAATGGTTCCGACGCTTGGCGGCGGAAACAGTACAGTTCAGGCAGCGGAGAATCCAACTGTGAGGTTGTATTTTGAAAAACCGGATGATTGGAATATCCCGGCATTTAACTATTGGAATGAATCCGATGTTGAAGTAGACAATGGGGATGCAGAAAAGGTGGAAGTCTGGACGAGTCAATCAAGACCTGCTATGTTGAAAGATGAATCAACAGGTTATTATTATATTGATATCCGGACGAACAGCATCAGTGGCTTTCAGATTGTAAACGGTGGAACTGGTGTAGGAAACCCGGCAGAAAAGAAATTTGAAAACTGTGCCATTATTGATGCAATTAATTCGGCAACATCAGATACATCATTTTATCTTTTAAAGAATGATAATGGAATGTCATGGTACTTAGACAAAGATAAAAATCAGGTGTTACCAGAGAAAGAAAAAGCAGCTGCACATAAAGTTATAATTTATTTTGAAAAACCAGAAAATTGGAAAACGCCTGTTATCAATCTATGGGGCGGCGATTTTGTATTGGACAATCAAGGAGCTGGGGATGCGTCTATTGCTGCGTGGGGAAATCAGGACAAACCAAAACTGGCTGTTTCAGAAGCTGAAAATATTTATACTGTTACATTAACCGGAACAACAATGACAGGTTTTCAGTTGGTAGATGCTGACACAGGAGCAGAGAAACAGTTTGATGGTCAGAGCGAAGAAGTGAAAGCTATCAACGCCATAACAACAGACACCTCGATCTATTACTTAAGTGACGGCAATGGTGGAATGAAGTGGTATAAAGATGCCAATAAATCCGGAACCCTGATCGAATACAAAGAGGCAGGTTATGTAAGCCCGGAGGTAAATGGACGAAATGTAACATTCCGTGTTCCAACAGACAAAGCCGGAAATGCAGAGGCAGTTACAGTTCCGGGAGGAATGAACGGCTGGAAGGTGGATTCTTCCGACTATGAACTGAAAAAAGATGAAGCAGCAGGTATGTGGGTTGGAACTTTTACTATTGCGCCAGGAAAATATGAATATAAATTTGCAATTAATAAATCATGGGATGTTTCATTTGCAGATCCGGCGAATAATAGAGTGAGTGGAGAAAACAGTTTATTGATCGTTCCGGGCTTGGCTGACGGAAAAGCAGATGCAATGAAAGGAATTGAGACAGCACTTCCAGAAAAACTGACATTGTGGTCTGAAGACGGAACAAGCAGTGAAACTCCGGTTACTTACAGTTTAAAAACTGCAAATAAAGATATTACATTAAATGGAAATAGCATTATAATCGGCAAATCTTATGCAGGACAGACCGTAGAACTGACGGCAGAAGCAGAGAACGGACAGACCTCTGACTTTGTGGTCAATGTGACAGAAAAATTATATACATATACCATTTATTATTATGATTTTGATAAGACACATATGTCAGAAAATGCATCTGACTTATGGATCTGGGAGAAAAATGGTGCTGGAGCGACAGAGGGAACACCTTTTACCGCAACCGAGACACTTTCTGATGGGAATGAGTGGCTGCGCGCAGAAATAAAACTTCCATATACAGACCTTCAGATCATCCCAAGATCAAAAGACGAGTGGAAATGGGAGAAGGACACGATTTCTTATAGCAACAGCGCAGGAACAGAAAATGTAACACTTTATATTGTATCCAATAGTAAACAGGCATACACAGAGATTCCAGAGCTGGTAGCACCGAGATCCCGCTACGTCATGATCGAGTACGACAGACCGGCGAAGGACTACACAGGCTGGAACATTTACACCTGGAACAGTGGATTTGGCTCTGATGTATCTGTAGCATTTGCAGACATCAATGGCAAAATGGTTGCAAAAATACCGGTAAAAGATTCAAAAGCAGATCTTAAATTGTCTTTCTGTATGAGGCACAGCACGGCAGCTGATGAATGGGAGAGCAAAGACGGCGGAGATCATTATGTGACGATCCCGGCAGACCAGTCAGTGGTAAAAGCAGTGTTCACACAGGGAGAAGGAATCACAAGAGTATTGCCATACAACACAGGTTTTGAGCGGGATGGAGCAAATAATGCAATCCATTTTTACTACAGAAATGATGAACTGGCAGCAGAGAATAACCTTGCTTCTTTAGAAGGAAATGTATGTATTGTGATCAACGGACAGACTTATGCAATGGCTTATGACGCAGAAAACGATCGTTTTGTATACAATCTTACAGATGTTTCCACGGGTGATTACTATTACTATTATGTGGTAGACGGCACCGGCGAATTAGATGCGTTTAACAGTGAAAAAGCTGATTACAGCGGACAAGAATGCAGCGTATGCCACTTCAAAAAAGCAAATGTGAGCGTAGAGGCTTCTTTATCACAGTATGCAATGGACTACAATGACAACAATGTGTTATCCGTAAAATTGACTGCAAAAGACGGAGAAGGTCTTGAAACATCTGAAATTGCTGCAATCACAGCCGATTTGAGTGAATTAGGATTAAACAGGGAATTTGCGATTGATCCGACACTCATGGAAGGAACAATTTCCTGCCTGAATACAGTTGCAGCAGGCGTAAAAAATATTCCGGTCACAGTGAAAGATATTTATGGAAATGTATACACAACAGCGACAAATGTTACCGTCACAGAGCGCAAAAAAAGTGCCGGAGATTTTGACTGGGATGAGGCAGTGATTTATTTTGCAGTGACAGACCGTTTCTTTGACGGAGATGCAAGCAACAATGATGCTTACGGAGTAGGCGATTATAACGTTAGTGAAAAAGGCGGTTCCAGCTATCACGGTGGAGATTTTGCTGGATTAAACCAGAAACTGGATTATTTAAAAGATCTGGGTGTGAACACGATCTGGATCACTCCGATCGTAGAAAATATCACAGAGGATCAGCATGATAATGAGACAGATACCGCTACCTATGGTTATCATGGTTACTGGGCAAGTGATTTCACAAAGTTAAACAAACATCTTGGAACAGAGCAGCAGTTCAAAGCATTACTGGATGCCGCTCACAGCAAGGGAATGAAAATCATGGTGGACGTAGTATTAAACCATGCAGGATACGGTACAGAAGATTACTTCAACAGTATTTTAACAGATGCAGATGGAAACAGTATTTCCATGATCCGTGACTCCAGCAACACGATCAGTGGTGATGATAAATATGATTCATTGTCAGATCTGCCTGATTTTGTGACGGAAAACAAAGCAGTGACAGACCAGCTTGTTGCATGGCAGACCGAGTGGATGTCAAAATACAATATTGACTATTATCGTGTGGATACTGTAAAACATGTAGAGACAACGACATGGGCAGCATTTAAAAATTCCCTGACCAAAGTAAATCCTGATTTTAAAATGATAGGAGAGTATTCCGGTGCAGGATATGCCAACAATGCAGGAGAATTAGGAACCGGAACGATGGATGCACTTCTTGATTTTGATTTCAACGATTTTGCACAGAACTTTGTGACAGGAAATATTTCCAGCGTGGAAAATTCACTGCAGAAGAGAAACAATGCAATCAACAACACCTCTGTCATGGGAAGCTTTTTGAGCAGCCATGATGAGGACACTCTGCAGTATAAACTTGTAAATGAGAGCAAAATCAGCGAAGAAGAAGCTTACAACCTGATGAAAGTGGCAGCAACACTTCAGATTACCGCAAAAGGTCAGCCGGTGCTCTATTATGGAGAGGAGATTGGACAGGGTGGAGCCAACAACTGGCCGCTCCAGACAAACCGCCGCGACTTTGACTGGACAGAGCTGGAAAAACAGAAAGCAGACAGCAACAGTATTTACAACCACTACAAGACAATGCTTGCAATCCGCAATGCGTACACAGATGTATTTGCAAGAGGAAACAGAAGCACAGTTGCAGTTTCCGACGCAGATGGCTATGAAGTGATCAGCAGAAGTTATGGAAACAACACCTTATATGTAGGAATGAATGTGAAAGAGGCAGAGAAAGAAGTAGTGATCCCGGTAGCAGAGAGTGCCGGAACAGTTCTTAAAAACCTTTATGATGGAAAAACTTACACTGTTTCTGCTGACCAGAACGTTTCTGTTACCATTCCGGCAGCAAAAGATGGTGGAACGATTGTTTTGACAGCGGAGACAAAAACAGAACCGGCTCCGGATAATACAACAGATGATAAAAAGCCAGATGGAAAAACAACAGAGGATCATAACGGAAATCAGCAGACATCAGGAAACAATTCCAGTCAGGTCAATTCTGCAGTCCAGACAACTCCAAAACAGGAAGAACAGGCTGTAGCAGAAGTAACCGTGCAGGAGGAGAGTTTTGCAAATGTGATCGAGGCAGTGAATAAGGCAAAAACCGGAAGTAAAATCCGTGTAAACCTGTTAAAGACAACAAAAATTCCAGCAAATGTGTTCGAGAGTATCAAAGGAAAAGATATGAACGTAACCTTCAAGGTAAGTGATCAGGCCAGCTGGATCATCAATGGAAAAGATATCACCGGTAATGTGACAGCGCCGATCGATCTTGGTCTGGTTGTGGGAACAAGTGATATTCCAAAACAGAAAGTGACAGCGCTGGCAGACGGAAATGAAACCATTCAGCTTTCCTTAAATTATGACGGAGTATTTGGCTTTGAGGGAATATTGAGACTTTCCGTTGGCACGGACTACAGTGGAAAAATAGCAAATCTTTATTACTATAACGAGACAACCGGTAAGTTTGAGTATTATCAGGCAGTACAGGTAAAAGAAGATGGTACTGTAGACTTTAAGTTCTCACATGCATCCGATTATGTCATCGTCTTAAATGACACAGATATGAGCCAGACAACAGGCAGTGTGATCGCAAGTCCGAAGACTTCGGATAACACACCGATCGCAGCAGCAGTGATATTATTACTGTTTGGCTATGCGCTGATGGGAACCGCATACAGAAAAAATAAACACTTCTAAATGAAATTCATAAGATGGCACTAAAAAAATATGCCGCACGAAAAAATACCTTCTCGTGCGGCATATTTTGTGTATGTGAAGGAAAAATTAATTTTCTTCCACGATCACCACGCCCCATGGTTCCAGCGAAAGCGTTTCCTGTTCCATTATTTTTCTGCCGGACAATAATTCCGTGCCAGAGATTCCTTTGCAGATGGCGGTCTGTTTTTCATCGGAATAATTGAAGTAAAATCTTACCCGTTTTCCAAAATCATTGACACCTTCCCTGATGATCAATGGAAAGTGGCATTCCGGATGTGCTAAAAGTGTTTCCGGAAGCGAGGCAAAGTAATGAATCAGAACTTTCTCCAGAAGAGCACTATCAAACATGCTGGAGAGATACAGTGCCGAACCTTTTCCAAACTGGTTGACTGTGGCAGCCGCATATTTTTTCCAGACCGGGTGATCGTAGAAAAAGAGCGGTGTGGCGGTATCACAGATCACAAGATCCATCCAGTGCAGACATTTGCTGCTGGTTGTGCAGGATTCATCGGAACATGACGAGCTGGCATTGGAAGCCGCATTTTCATGACCGGAGCAGGATGGATGAGTCATAAAATCAGGCAGTGTTACCGAAACATCTACAGGGTAGGTATATTGGTCATAGTGGATACCAAGACATTCCTGTAAAATGTGAGGCTGTGTATCCGCATAAATTTTTAACTGTTCATCTGAAAAACCGGAACGGAACGTCGTGATCAGATGTCCGCCGTTTTTTACATAATCAGAAATTGCGGTGAGCAGATCTTCGGAAGCACTGTAAAGTGCAGGCACGATCAGGCACCCGTAGGAAGAAAAATCACGTTCCGCAGAGGAGATCATGTCGTACTCGATATTTAAATGGTACAGAGCATCACCAAGCCAGCGGGCAACAGTGTTATAGCTGTAATTGCCGAGGGCTTTCAATGGGAAAAGACGCAGTCCGGTCAGGGAGTTATTGTCAAGCAGGATGGCAGCACGGTTTTTCTTTTGCAGGTTTTTAAGGTGGGTGCCGATCCGCTTCCAGTCTGCGCCGATGGATGCAGCTTCCCGGTAAGTCTCATTTTCGGAAAAATCGTGTGACAGGATGCCCTTCCAATAGCTCTCAATCGCATTGTGGATCGAGTGCCAGTGCCAGTACATGACACTGTTGGAGCCGTTTGCAATGTGGCTGTAGGCCTGAAGCCTGAGCTGCCCCGGATATGGAAGCCATGCAATATTTCCCTGAGCCTGTGTCTCTAAAACAAGGTAATTGTCTTTCTTTAAGCTGCGCGAGATGTTGCCGCAGAAGGTGATCTCCTCTCCGGTAAGAAGTGACTGGGAAGGATGATAAATGTCACATCCGGCAACGGTCATGCATCTGGCAGCTTCGTACTGGTTGACCTCCGGCTGATAGCCGATGGAATGGTCTGTCCAGTCGTAGTCGAAGTTCTGTGTGATGAACTGATCCGGGCGCTTGTATCCGGAAACGATCGCAGCCTGCCATGCTAAAAATCTGGTCACAAGCAGACGCTGGAATTTGGCAAATTCAGCGGCAAGGCTTTCATTGATCGTGCCACGGATATCCGGGAAATCTTCCCATGTGTTGACGCGGTTGCTCCAGTAGTCCAGCCCGAACTCGCGATTGAATTCATTGATATCCGGGTATTTTTCCTTTAAATAATCGACAAACATTGCCTGGACACGCGGACCGGCAGTGCCGTAGCTTTTGGTCTCATTGTCCAGCTGAAACCCGATGATATGCGGAACATCTTTGATATGTTCCATCATTGCGCGGATAACCCGCTCGCAGTGGAACAGATAGCCTGCGTGTGTGATATCCATATTCTGTCTTGCACCATAAATGTTCTGACCGTTATTGGTCAAAGCCAGAATATCCGGGTATTTTTTTGCCAGCCATGCCGGGATGGCGTAGGTCGGTGTCCCGACAATGACAGAAATATGGTGGCGTGCAGCCGCCTCAAGCATTTTATCGAGATGTGTGAAATCAAAGATACCGTCTTTTGGCTCGATGGTGCTCCAGGTCGATTCTGCGATACGGATCGTGTTCATGCCTGCTTTTTCCATCATTTCCATGTCTTTTTCCACGCGGTCATATGGAAGGTATTCCGAGTAATAAGCTGCCCCGAAAAGTAAATGGTCTGTTTTCATATTGTCCCCCAAAAAATATTTTCATATTGACAATCAGTGTGATTTGATATATCATCATCTGATAACGCAACCGATTGCGCAAATATATTATAGCATCAGGAAAAACAAATGTAAATCCGATGTTGATACGAAAAAACAGAATTGTTACCGGAACAGGGCATAAGTGAGCAGAAACAAAAGATTGTTTGGAAAATATGTAAAAATGTCATTGCTTTTTTTCGGGAATAGGATGATAATAATATTGTTGCGCAAAGGATGCGCAGCATATCAGGGCAGGACAAAGTAACATTGTGGCAGGAGCGCGAGCGATGCAGGAGCCACAACACAATTCAGGGGAAGTAACTGCTTTGAGGAAAGAAGGGGTTTTATGGGGAATGAAGAGAAGAAAAATATAACGATCGCAGATGTGGCAGAAGCACTTGGTGTTTCAAAAACCACTGTCTCAAGAGCCATTTCAGGGAAGGGACGGATCGGGCAGGAGACGAGAGACCGTGTATTAAAATATATTGAGGAGCATGATTATAAGCCAAACGTTATCGCCAAAGGGCTGGCGCAGTCAAAAACATATAATCTTTGTGTGGTCATGCCGGGAGATTATGATGTTGTGGATCTCACATTCTTTCAGGAATGCTTATTCGGGATTCAGGAGATCGCCGGAATTATGGAGTATGATATCCTGCTTTCCATCTGTAAAAATAACGATATCTCCTCGCTGGAGCGTATTATCTCAAACCGTAAAGTAGATGGTGTGATCCTGATGAGGACGTTTGTGGAGGACCGGCAGATTGAGTATCTTCAGGAAAAAAAAGTACCATTTGTGACGATCGGTTCCTCCAATTATACAGGTGTGATCCAGATCGACCACAATCACAAAAGTGCGTGTAAAGAACTTACATCCATTATTTTAATGAAGGGAATGAAGCGTATTGCACTGATCGGCGGAGATGAGAACCATGTGGTCACACAGAGCCGTCTGCGGGGATTCCGGGAAGCTTATGAAAAAATGGGTGAGGTCATTGATCCGACAATGCTTTTTTTGAATCTTGATAATCATGTGGTGATCGATAAGATCGTGGAAGAGGTACTCGAGCGAAAGGCAGAATGTATTTTGTGTATGGACGATGCGGTGTGCAGCAGGGTATTGAAAAAGCTGCGTGAAAAGAATGTCAAGGTTCCAAAAGATATCCGTGTGGCATCTTTTTATAACAGCTCCGTACTGGAAAATAATGTGCCGTCCATTACATCACTTTCTTTTGATGCGAAAGAGCTTGGCATGGTTGCATGTAAAACGGTATTGGATGTGATCGAGGGTGCGGAAGTGGAGACAAGAACATTGCTTCCATACGAAGTTGTCCTTAAGGAGTCTACAAAATAAAATAGGATGAGAGAAAGCAGGTTTATTTTGCGTGAAAGAAAGCGCAGATTCTGTAGTGTTTTTACAGGTTGCGAAGGGCAGATATCAGCGCCCTCTCACAAGTCGTGATTTTATAGGTTTATGAAAAGAAAAACGGTACAGACGAA
>OHAN01001561.1_pt1 | contig 18183 bp, 15 predicted proteins | sample 1577121 | NCBI WGS metagenome assembly OHAN01 (sample SAMEA3541554, study PRJEB24748) | human gut metagenome | biome: human gut; feature: human-associated habitat; material: faeces | place: China | collected 2012 | reverse complement strand
TGAAGGTCGGCGCGAGCATTGCCTGCGCGCGTCGCGGCGGCTGCTCGGCGACGTTCGATGAGCTCAACAAGTATTTCACCATCTCCGGCATGCCGGTCGCGTCCAGCCAGTATTGGAACAGCATCCACGGCCGCACGCCCGGCGAGGCGGAGCAGGACGGCGAGGGCCGGCAGACGATGCGCACGCTCGCGCGCAACATGACGTTTTTGATGAAGAGTATCGCGCTCGGCAAGGAGCAGTTCGGCCTGCCTGAAAAGGAAGAGCGGATTGCCACGCACTTCATCCGCTGAGGGAAAGTGCATGGAGCTGTTCGTCAAGCACTTTTCCGAGCTCACGGCGCAAGAGCTCTATGAAATTTACAGGCTGCGCGTGTCGGTCTTCGTTGTGGAGCAGAAATGCTGCTATCAGGAGGTCGACGACGCGGACAAGGACGCCTATCACGTTTGGCTGCGGGACGAGGACGGCATCGAGGCCTATGCGCGCGTTCTGCCGCGCGGCGCAACGTTTCCGGAGGTCTCCATCGGCCGCGTGATCGCCGTGAAACGGCGCTGCGGTCTGGGGAAGCAAATCGTCGCCGCGGCCATCGGCACGGCGAAAGAGAAGCTGCACGCCGATAAGATCACGATTGAAGCGCAGACCTATGTGAAGAAACTGTACGAGAACTTCGGCTTCTACCAGACGTCGGAAGAATTCTTGGAAGACGGCATCCCGCACGTGCAGATGCAGCTCGACCTGACAAAATAAGAAAATCGCCCTTCCATTTGGAAGGGCGATTTTTCGTTGCGTTTTACTTGCGGGAGAAGGGCGCGACGGCGCGCTCCTTCGCTTCGCGGTGCGCGATGGGAGCCATCGTGCGGTGCGGCTTCGGCGTGCGCAGGTTGCGGCGGTTGATGAACTTGGGTGCGACCTGCGGGAACAGCGCGAGGGAGAGCACGTCCTCCTCGCTCTTGGCGAGGTCCTTGTACTCCTCGCGGTACTTGGGAAGCTCGGGCTCCAGAAGGTCGGCGGGGCGGCAGGTGATGACGTCCTCGGGCTTGATGCCCGCCTTGGCGCGGACCTCTTCGTTGACCGTTCCGGGCAGCTTGCCGTATTCGCCGCGCAGCATGGCCTTGGACTCCTTGGGGACCATCTTGTAGCGCTCGCCGGTGATGACGTTCAGCACGGCCTGTGTGCCGACGATCTGGCTCGACGGCGTGACCAGCGGGGGATAGCCGAAGTCCTCGCGCACGCGCGGGATCTCGGCGAGCACGTCGTAATACTTGTCCTCCTTGCCCGCCTGCTTAAGCTGGGAGATGAGGTTTGAGAGCATTCCGCCGGGGACCTGATACAAAAGCGTGTTCGTGTCGACGTTCAGCACCTTCGGGTCGAGCGCGCCGCTTGCCTTGAGCTCGTCGGCGACCTTGCGGAAGTGGACGGCGGCCTCGCTCATCTTGTCGAGGTCGAGACCCGTGTCGCGCGGCGTGCCCTTGAGCGTGGCGACGAGAGACTCGGTAGCAGGCTGGGAGGTGCCGTTGGCGAGCGGGGAGAGCGCGGTGTCGACAATGTCGACGCCCGCCATCGCAGCCATCAGGTTGACCATGTCGCCTGTGCCGCTGGTGTTGTGCGTGTGCAAATGGATGGGGATGCCGACGGTCTCCTTGAGGCGCTTGACAAGGGAGTAGGCGTCCATCGGCAGCAGCAGGTTGGCCATGTCCTTGATGCAGAGGGCGTCCGCGCCCATCTGCTCGAGCTCCTTAGCGAGCTTCACAAAATAATCCTCATTGTGGATGGGGGAGATGGTGTAGGAGAGAGTGGCCTCGACCTGACCGCCGTATTTCTTCGTGGACTTGATGGCCTGCTCCAGGTTGCGCACATCGTTGAGCGCATCGAAAATGCGGATGATGTCGATGCCGTTTTCGATGGACCTGCCGCAGAACTCGTCCACGACGTCATCGGCATAATGCTTGTAGCCTAAGATGTTCTGACCGCGGAAGAGCATCTGCAGCTTTGTGTGGGGCAGGTGGGCGCGCAGCTGGCGCAGCCGCTCCCACGGGTCCTCGTCCAGAAAGCGCAGGCAGGCGTCGAACGTGGCGCCGCCCCAGCATTCGAGCGAATAGTAGCCGATCGAGTCGAGGATCTCGCAGGCAGGGAGCATCTGCTCGAGCGTCATGCGCGTGGCGGCCTGCGACTGGTGCGCGTCGCGCAGGATGGTATCGGTGATGAGAAGAGGCTTGTTCGATAAGAATTCCATGGCGGTATGAGGATATCCTTTCCTAAATTTAATATTCAGTTTAGCACAGCAGCATGAGAATGGCAAGCGGACTTTTGCCATTGTTTTCATCCTTTTGTCGGATCTGCGGGAATTATGATACACCGGACGGAAAATGTGCGAATGCGGGTCAAAGAATGCTTGACGGCTTTGCGGGGATATGATAGACTGTCCCTTACTTTGAGGGAGTAGATGGCGTCAACTGCTTTGGATGGCGTGGCAAGTCAACAGACTGACCGCTTTTGCGGTCTGGCTTGTCTTAAACAACGAGACTCAAGTATGGCTCGGCTGTACCTGTGTCTCTTTTCTTATGCTCAGGTGCGGTACCGCGCCTGATTTTTTGTTGTTTGGAGGATCTTACCATGACATTTTTCGAGCTGTTCCTCATCGGTATCGGCCTTTCGATGGACGCCTTCGCCGTGTCGATCTGCAAGGGTCTTTCCATGCAGAAGATCGACAAAAAGTATACGCTCTGCATCGGCCTCTTTTTCGGCGGCTTTCAGGCGCTGATGCCGCTGACCGGCTACTTCCTCGGCAGCCAGTTTTCAGGTTATATCGAGCAGTTTGACCATTGGATCGCCTTCGTCCTGCTTGCGCTGATCGGCTTCAACATGATCAAGGAGAGTCGGGAGGAGGAAGAGGAGGAAAAGCCATACGCAGGCGTGAACTTCAAGGAACTGCTCATCCTCGCCGTGGCGACAAGCATCGACGCGCTGGCCGTCGGCGTGACGTTTGCCTTTTTGCAGGTGAATATCGTGCCCGCCATCACCATCATCGGCTGCACGACGTTCGTCATCTCCATCGCGGGGGTGTACGTCGGCAATGTGTTCGGTGCGCGGTATAAGAGCCGCGCGGAGCTCACCGGCGGCGTCATTTTGATTTTGATCGGTCTCAAGATCCTGCTCGAGCACCTCGGCGTGATCGCGTTCTGAAGAAAACCGCACGGCTTGCTTCCATACCGTAAGGACAAGAAAAGGAGAAGCGTTCTCTTAAGAGAGGACGCTTCTCCTTTTTGCCTGTAGTGCGCAGAGGAAAAAGAGGGCCGCACTTACGCGCAGCCCTCTTTTATGCAAATGCTCAGCAGCCGCAGCCGTTATTGCAGCCACAGCCATTGTTGCAGCCGCAGCCATTGTTGCAGCCGCAGCCACAGCCGCCGCCGCAGCCGCCGCAGGCGAAGATCAGGATGATGAGGATCAGGATCCACAGGCAGCAGCCGCCGCCAAAACCGCAGTTGTTATTGCACATAAAACGAACCCCCTATGAAGATTGGGACCACCCGCTCGGCGGTCTCAACCCATACTATGACGGGGGAGGGAAAAGGTGTCAGCGGATGCGCGCGGAGGTGACCATCGTGCGGGAGAAGCGATAGGCATCCGCTGTGAACACGCCGCGCGCAACGAGCGTATCGCTCAGCGCCGTGCCGCCGCTGACGTTCGTTTCGAGCGCATAGTAGGAAAGATACACGACGTCCGCACGCAGGAAGGTCTGCGCGCGCAGCGCGCTCACCTCGCCCGCGGTCAGGACGCCTGCGGCCTGCGCCCGCTCGGGCGCGGTCGAGATATCGGTCTGCGCGGTAGAGCTGTAGCGCAGCGCGCGCAGGAGAAATTCGGTATACATCTCTGCCGAGGCGCTCATCCAGGTGCCGAATTCCGTCGGGCCGACGCCGTTGGTGTAGCCCTTGGAGTAGCCGTAGGCCGCGTAAGGCTCGGCCCAGTCGGGAATGTCGGTGAAGGGGAAGGACGCCGTGCAGGAGAGCGCTTCCTTCTCCTCGCCCAGCAGACGGATAAGCATGATGAGAGCTTCCATGCGCGTCGGCGCCTTTTCAAGGTCAAAGCCCTCGCCGTAGGCGGTGTCGGACCCGCGGAAGAGCCCCAGCGTTTTGAGCGACGATGCCATCGCGGGGTAATCAGCCGTGGAGGAGAGCGTGAGGGCGAAGGGACCGCAGTAGCTCATGACCGCGGTCTTGCCCACGACAGTGAACTGCGCGCTCGTATCCTCGGCGACGAGGTAACGGTGATTTGCCGTGAGCGCCGCACCGCTCTGGATCTCGCTGCCGGCCGTCACGTCGACGACCGCGCCGGAGGAAAACTGTGCGGTCACATTGCCCGCAAGCACGATGACCTGAAGTCCCGTCGCGCCGGAGAGAATATCGCCCTGCTTGAGCCGCCTTTCCGTGAAGGTATCGGCCACGTTGCCGCCGACATTGGCCTCCGCAGCGGAGATGGCGGCGCGCAGCGCGGACTCGGCCTGTGCGTAGGCGGCCTTGTCGGAGGAGTCGAGCTTGTTGTCGACGGACCGATCGACCTTATCGCGGAAGGTGCCCTGCAGATAGCTCAGCGAGATGAGCGGGTCGCTGCTGTCGCCGCCCGCGGCGAAAACGACGCCCGCGAGAACAGTCAGCGCGAAGAAGAGCGCGAGAACGGAGACCTTTTTCATGTCTCGTCCACCTCCGCTCCGGCCTCGGCCGAGGTCTTGGAGATACGGTAGCTCAGGGTGAGAAGACTGTCGGCAAAGTGAACGTTTTCGGTAAAAACGTCGCTGCCGACGTTCAGCTCGGTATTGGTGAAGTTCCAGATGCCGCGCACACCGAGCGCAACGAGGCGCTCGGCGACCTCCTGCGCGATGTTTTTCGGCACGGTCAGCACCGCGACGTCGGGGTGGCAGGCGGCAAAGTAGTCCTCCAGCTCGTCGAACGGGCGGATGAGGACGTTGTTGACGTGTGTACCGATGAGCGCGGGAGAAACGTCGAACGCCGTGTCGAGCAGAAAGCCGGTCTGCTCAAAGTCGAAGTTGCGCAGCAGCGCATGACCCAGATGGCCCGCGCCGACCACGACGAGCCGGTGCCCCTCGTCCACGCCGAGAATGTGACCGATCTCTGTGCGCAGCTCCAGAATGTTGTAGCCGTAGCCCTGCTGACCGAACTCGCCGAAGCAGCTCAGGTCCTGGCGGATCTGCGAGGCGGTGATATCCATGCGCTCGCCGAGCGAGCTCGACGAAATGCGCACGATGCCCTTGGAATGCAGATCGTCTAAATAGCGGTAATAACGGGGAAGACGCCGGATGACGGCATCGGAAATCTTGCGTTTTTTCATGCGGTCCAGTCCTTTGCTCAGATTAGTCTGATTATAAGGGAGAGAGAGAAAGTTGTCAATTTTTTTAACGAACTTTGGCGAAAATTTTTTCTTTACAGCACGGGCAAAACTTGATATACTACCAGTCATTGGAAGACGCATAAAAGAATACGCGCCCGTAGCTCAGTTGGATAGAGCGTCAGACTCCGACGTTTCAGGCGTTTCCAGTTGAGATATGGCGCAAAGCCTTGCCGTGCCTGCGTTTGCGGGAACGACAGAGAAAAAATGCGTGGTCGTTGACTACTATTTGACGACTATCGCAGAAACCCACAACCAAATATGCGCCCGTAGCTCAGTTGGATAGAGCGTTAGACTCCGACTCTAAAGGCCGCTGGTTCGAATCCAGTCGGGCGTACCAAAATGCGCAAATACGAATTTTGCATATTGTCAAAGTATATTTGCGATTGAAGAAAAGATAGGGCCAAGGTTCATAAGACCTTGGCCCTATCTTTTTCGCATTTGTTCTGATGATTGTCCCTGCAAGGTGTGTGGCCTATTATATAGAGCAAAACAGGACAACAAAAATTGAGTTTTTATATGTAATTTCAATACTTGTTGTACCTTTTGATCGAATACAGGAAGATAGATGTCTGGAAAAGCGGTGGACTGACGGCGACTGAGCGCACCAAAAGGAGACTTGCTCATTTTCTGAAGCGGCATATTATAGAGTTAAAAAGTTGAATATCGAGCAAGCATGATGCCTGAATTCAGCATCAAAACTACGAATAATTTGTACAATCTGAAATATAGGTTGAAAGGTGAATACAATTGTAGTACAATGTGCGATAAAGAAGATAATCTGTCGGAGGTGACAGCGGTATGGAGGAACTAAAGCTCCAAATTCCAATCAAACGATATAGTGGAGAGACTGCGGTCGTGTCTGTGAGAATGCCGAAGGACATGCTCGGCGAGATCGACAGCCTTGCGGCAAAATCAGGGCGGCCAAGGAACGAACTTTTGCTGAAATGCCTGGAATTTGCCATCGACCATATTGAATTTACAGAAGAATAATTGTTTTTTGAGGGAGATAGGATATGACTGTGATCAAATGTAAAATGTGCGGAGGAGATCTGCAGATCATAGAAGGCGAAACTGTTGCCGAGTGCGAATATTGCGGCACAAAGCAGACTGTTCCCAAGGTTGACGATGAAAAGAAGCTGACTCTGTTCAGCAGAGCCAACCGACTGCGGCTGGCCTGTGAGTTCGACAAGGCGGCGAGCGTATATGAGAGCATCGTGGCGGACTTCCCCGAGGAAGCCGAGGCCTATTGGGGGCTTGTCCTGTGCCGTTACGGTATCGAATATGTGGATGACCCTGCTACCGGAAGAAAGGTGCCCACCTGTCATCGTTCTTCCTTTGACTCTATTTTGGAGGACAGCGATTTTGAGCAGGCGTGCGAAAACGCGGATCCCGTTGCTCGGAGAGTCTATCGCGATGAGGCCAAGACGATCGAGGATATCCGTAAGAGAATTGTAGAGGTCTCCGGCAAGGAGCCGCCCTATGATATTTTCATCTGCTATAAGGAAACGGACGAAAAGGGTGAGCGCACTGTGGACAGTGTGATCGCTCAGGATGTGTATGACGCGCTGACGGAAAAGGGCTATCGTGTGTTTTTCAGCCGCATCACGCTGGAGGACAAGCTCGGTACGGAATACGAGCCATACATCTTTGCCGCGCTGAACTCCGCCAAGGTCATGCTGGCGTTTGGCACAGATTATGAGTATTTCAGCGCGGTGTGGGTGAAGAACGAGTGGAGCCGCTATTTGCAGCTCATGACCAAGGACAAGAGCAAGCACCTGATCCCCTGCTTTAAGGGAATCGACGCTTACGATATGCCCAAGGAGTTTGCTCACCTGCAAGCCCAGGACATGGGCAAGGTGGGCGCGATGCAGGACCTGCTGCGAGGAATTGAAAAGCTGATGCCGAAAGAGCAGCCGGCTGCTGCAGTTCAGGAACACGTGATCGTAACCGGCGGGGCGGACAGCAAGGTCAACTCGCTGCTGGATCGAGGCAACATGGCGCTGGAGGATCGGGACTGGGAGAGTGCCAGCAAATTCTTTGAGGAGGTTTTGAATAACGACTCCAAGAATGCGCAGGCATATGTGGGCAAGGCTTTGGCTGCAGAGCAGGCACAAACACTGCACAAGTTTGTGCTGAAAATTCTTGATTGGCGCGCAAACGTTTCCAGAGAAACGCTGAGCTTAACGCCGGATCGGGAGCACGAGCTGGCGATCCTGCAGCAGTATACTCTGCCCGGATACGTGGAGAAGGAAGATCTGCACGAGTTGTACGAATTTGATCTGACTTACCATTCTGAGGTGCCGGATCGGGGTCGGGAGCTCAAAAGGGCAGAAGATTACTGGAATAACCACAAGCAGCTCATGCGGGCGGAGCGCTTTGCTACCGGGGAGACCGCAGAGATGCTGGCGCAGGAAAAGAAATTCCTGTTTGATACACTGTCCAAACGGTTCGAGCAGGCAAAAATTGCAGCAAATGCCGAGAAAACGGCACTGCAGGAGCGCTACGCCGAGCACTTGAAGCAGGCTGACCAGGAGGCAGAAGAGCTGTACCAGGAGGGAGTCAGGCAGCGGAGTGAGGACTATCAGCGCTTAGCCCAAATTGCGGAAAACAGCAATGATTTGGATGAGCTGGAGGAAGCGGCAGAGGCGCTCGATTCATTTGGCGACTATCAGAACAGCAGACAGCTTGCCGAGCGCTGCCGCAGCCGTGCCATCGAGGAATGTAAGAAACAGGAGGCGGAGGCAGAGTGCCAGCGTGAGCTGCGCGAAAAAGCGGCGAAGAAACGGACTGCAAAAAATCGGAAGATCGGAATTGCTGTCGCTATTGTCGCAGTGGTGGTTGTTGCTGCCGTGATGGTGACGACGAAGGTCATTATTCCCAATGCAAAGTATAACGCTGCTGTGGAACTGCTGAACGCAGGAAAATACGAAGAGTCCGTGGCCGCATTTGAGGCAATGGGGGATTATAAGGATGCAAAGGATCGCATCCCAGAGGCGTACTACGCACAAGCGGAAAGCCTTCTTTCTGCCGGAAAGAGTAAAGAAGCTATAGTGGCATTTTGGGCATCAGATAATTACAAAGACGCCCGCGATCGTGTTCTCCCTCTTTGGGATGAGATTGCGACTAGAGACACCGTGGCCGCTGGAATTTTTCACACAGTTGGTCTAAAAGCCAACGGCACAGTGGTTGCAATGGGTTACAATGGTGAAGGCCAGTGTGATGTAGATGATTGGACAGATATTGTGGCGATTTCTGCTGTTGGGTATTACACGGTTGGCTTGAAAGCCGATGGTACGGTAGTTGCGGTGGGCGACAATACGGACGGCCAGTGTGAGGTGTCTGATTGGAGAGATATTGTAGCGATTTCTGCCGGATATGGCCACACAGTTGGCCTGAAAGCCGATGGTACGGTAGTCGCGGTTGGCGACTATAATTATGACCAGTGTGAAGTGTTTGATTGGAGAGATATTTTGGCGGTTTCTGCTGGCAGCCTCCACACGGTTGGCCTAAAATTCGATGGTACAGTAGTCGCAGTGGGCGACAATGAGTTCGGCCAGTGCGATGTAAGTGATTGGACAAATGTTGCAGCGATTTCTGCCGGATATGGCCACACAGTTGGTCTAAAATCCGATGGTACAGTAGTCGCAGTGGGCAGCAATAAGTATGGTCAGTGCAATGTGACTGATTGGCGGGATATTGTGGCGGTTTCTGCTGGAACATGTCACACGGTTGGCCTGAAAGCCGACGGTACGGTAGTCGCAGTTGGCGACAATAGTTACGACCAGTGCAACGTGGCTGATTGGAGGAATGTTGTGGCGATTTCTGCGGGATATTGGCACACGGTTGGCCTGAAAGCCGATGGTACGGTAGTCGCGGTGGGCTTCAATGAGTTCGGTCAGTGCGATGCGTCCGGTTGGACGAATATTAAAGTGCCGAAGTGAGGGAAAGGAAAGTTTGGAACAGGAGGTTAACTAGGCAATGAAAACGGGCGATGGGTGGATAGTTGACGAGTGGGTAAACAATACATGGCCAACTAGTGCCATAAGGTCAATTGAGAAATACATTCCAGATTACCAGCATATTGTGAAATTCAGAACATCCACAGGACATCCCGTCATAAGCGGACCGATAGAAGACAGCTTTCAACTTGTGATCAATTATAACTGCGAAAAAGAACGGTTTATAGTATGGAATGCCGCTATACAGAGCGGGATTCATCATGGCGAGAAAATTCACCTATCTATTGGGGAAAAAGGCAAAGAGATATTGCATGAAAAAGCCAAGCCAACTTCCGTTATAAAGTTTTACCGAAACCTTGGAAACGGGAGGCAGAATCAAGTTGAACTTATCTTGTTTGTCGGGAAAGATGCGATGGATGACTTCTGTAAGGAATATAAAGAAATGATAAAGCCGGATTGCAAACAAATATTAGCGGGAAAAACTTGCCTACATGCAGTCGCAGGCGAAAAAATAGAGTATATCCAGGGTGAAAATGATATCTAAAAATGTTACAGAACAGAGGCAGCAAGGCTCTTGCTGCTCTGAAATGGAGGAACGCTGTTATGTCCCGATTTGTCATCGAATGCCCAAACTGCGGTAAATTTGCCGAGGCGAAAACGGGCTTCTTTGCCCGCAAGAAGATCGACTGCTCCTGCGGTTATACGATCAATGTCCGCACTGATAAGCTGACAGCCCGTAAATGTCCGCATTGCGGCAATGAGGTGGTCTTTGATCAGTCCCAGGGTGCAAAGGCCCAGTGTCCGGTTTGCCACGGCCCTATCAATACCCAGGCGGAGCAGAACAAAGTTGTAGAGTTTTCGTGTGCACAGTGCGGCGTCCGCTTGCAGACGAGCGGAGCAGCCAGTACATATGTTTGCCCGGTCTGTGACCATGTGAACGATATCGCCGAGCGTCTGAAAAGCGAGGAGATCAAAAAGGATGGCCTCGCCAGCGTCATCAAATATGAGGGTGACAACGAAACATTGGCGTGGAAGCACCCAATCGAGGACTTCAACTTCGGCTCACAGCTCATCGTCCACGAAAGCCAGGAGGCGATCTTCTTCCGCGACGGTCAGGCCTTGGACCTCTTTGGCCCAGGCCGCTATACGCTGGAGACCCAGCAGCTCCCCCTGCTGGAAAAGCTCTACAAGCTGCCCACCGATACAGAGGGAACCTTCCACTCTGAGGTCTACTTTATCAACAAGGCTGTCCAAATGGCCATTAAATGGGGCACGCCGGACAAGATCCGTTTTATCGACCCGCTGACCAGCGTCCCGCTGGAGATCGGGGCCTCCGGTGCTCTGAATTTACAGGTGGAGAATTCGCGCAAGCTGATCGTGAAGCTGGTGGGCACGCAAAAGGGCATTGCCTGGGATGACCGCGAGAATTTTACCCGGTCTGTGCAAAGCTCCTTCCGTCCCCTGATTGCCAACACAGTCAAGCAGTATCTCCCCGCCATCATCAAGGAGCAGCAGATCGACCTTTTAGAGATCGATGAGCGCGTAAACGAGATTTCCGCGCTGCTTCATGAAAAGCTCCAGCCCGGCTTTGAAGAGTACGGCCTGACACTTCCGCAGTTTTATGTGACCCATGTGGTGCTGCCGGAGGAAGATCCCAACTTCAAGCGCATCCGCGAGCTGCACACGGTCATGCTTCAGACCCGCACCTATCAGGCAGAGGCAGCTATCAAGACTGTGCAGGCGCAGAGCGAAGCCGCCTATCGTACCGCGCAGGAGGAGAGCAAGGCCGCTATCACTGCTGCCCAGCGCAAGGTGGAGCTGGAACGTCAGACCACGCAGACAGAAGTCGCACGTCGAGAAGCTGAGCGGACAGTCATCAAAGCACAAGCGGAAGCGCAGGCGCAGCGCATGGCCGGCCTGACCGAGGCGGAGATCATGCGGGCCAAAGGCTACTCGGAAAAGGACGTTTTGCAGGCAGATGTGCAAAAGGCCTATGCTGCCGGTTTGGGGCAAATGGGCTCCAACGGCGGAGGCGGTGGAAGCGCCCTCGGAGATATTGCCGGGTTAGGCGTAACTTTGGGTGCAATGGGTGGCGTGATCGGCATGACAAAGGATGCAGTGTCTCCCATGTTTAGCGGTCAGCAGGCTACAGCTCCCGTAGCTCCTGTGGAAGCTGGCTGGAATTGTGCCTGCGGACAGAATAATATTACGAGCAACTTCTGTCCTAATTGTGGTGCAAAGAAGCCCGCGTTACAAAGCGGATGGACGTGCCCTAACTGCGGCGCGGTGAACATCTCCAGCAATTTCTGCCCGGATTGCGGCGCGAGGAAGCCCGAGCCGCCCAGGGGCTGGGACTGCGCTTGCGGTACAAAGAACATCATGAGCAATTTCTGCCCCAATTGTGGGAAGAAGAGGGAGGATAACTGATATGGCTGCATTACAGTGCGAGATCTGCGGCGGCAAGCTGGTCGGGAAGCCCGGCGGCATTTTTGAGTGTGATTCCTGCGGCATGGAGTATTCCACCGAGTGGGCGAAGGCAAAAATTCAAGAGATCAAGGGCACCGTCAAGGTGGAGGGGACCGTGGAGGTCACCGGTAAGGTGCAGGTCGAGGGCGGCAGCGTCACGGTGGAGGGCGCGGCGACCAAGGAGAGTCTGCTCAAGCGTGCGAAGATGTGCTGCGCCGAAAATCAATGGGAGAAAGCGGGCGAGCTGCTCGAGCAGGTGCTCAACGCCGACCCGGAGTGTGGCGAGGCGTATCTGTACAGCTATATGAGCAAAAACCAGATGCGCACACAGGATGAGCTACATTCTGCCTATGTAAATGTCAAGTGGAAGGTCAATGAGAGCAGAGATATTGAAAAGGCCCTCTGCTTTGCGGCAGGCGAGACCGCGGAGATGTTGGCGCAGTGGGAGCAGGATCGTCAGGCTGCCATTGAAGAGGATCGGAAGCACCGGCAGAAGATGCGAGGCGTATTGGAAGCGAGGAGAAAGTTAATAGAACCGGCGAAAAAACGGATTGTTATGGGCGAAGGATATATTGCGGGACTGCGTATAGACGGTACGGTCGCCCTAACGGGAGAGCGTGAGGGTAGATTCAATGTGGGCAGCTGGTGTGATATTGTGGCGATTGCCGGCGATTATGATCATATAGTTGGCTTGCGTGCGGATGGAACGGTCGTTGCGACGGGAGACAATAAAGACGGTCAATGTAATGTGAGCAAATGGCGAGATATTGTGGAAATTGCCTGTACGGGAAAGGCTACCATAGGATTACAGGCGAACGGCAGGGTCATTACGACAGGATGGAGTCAGCGCGACGTTGAAAGCTGGGAGAATGTAACGGCTATTGTCTGTGGAGATAATTACTCAATCGGCTTGCATGCGGATGGAACGGTCGTTGCGACGGGAGACAATGAAAACGGTCAATGCAATGTGGGTGACTGGCGGAATATCACAGCAATTGCCTGTTGCAATAGCCGTACTGTTGGGCTGTGCACAGATGGTACGGCTGTTGCAACAGGATGGAATAACTATGGTGAGTGCAATGTGAAAGGCTGGCGGGATATCATTGCGATTGCCTGTGGAGACAGTCATACCGTTGGTCTGTGTGCAGATGGAACGGTCGTTGCGACGGAATGTGATGATGATAGTCGGTGCAGTGTAGGGGACTGGCGATGTAACATGACGATTACGAAATGGGCTGATGAAGATGAGTGCAGTTTAGGGAAATGGTGGGACATCATAGCAATTGACTGCGGTTATTATCATACGGTTGGACTGCGCTTGGATGGTACCGTTGTTGCGACGGGAAGGAATATGTATGGTCAGTGCGACGTAAGCAACTGTCGTTGGGAAAACATTGTTGCAGTTGCGTGCAGCGACAGACAAACGGTCGGGCTGTGTGCCGACGGAACGGTCATTACAACTGGCGACAAAACAAAGAATAAGTGCGATACGAGCAAATGGAAGCTTTTTGACAGCATCGACACGTTGGCGGAGGAACTTGAAGAGTCCCGGAAGGCAGCCAAAACGCACAGACTTGCCGAGCAGAGAGCTGAGGATGAGCGCAGGCTTGCCCAGCAGGAGGCTGCCAGGGCGGAAAAGGAACGCGAGCTTGCTGCGCGCAGAGCGCGCCGTGCGGAACTGGAGCAGGAAAGGGATGCCCTCAAGACAGAGCTTGCCAGCCTCAAGGGTATTTTTGCCGGTATACGCCGCCGTGATATCGAGACAAGGCTGGAACAGATCGAGACGGGTCTGGAGAGCTACAAGGAGGATTGATCAAAAATGAAAAACCGTGCGAGAAGTTGGGTCGCTCTGGGCGTGATTCTTGTCGTCTATAGCGTAGTCGCGTTTGCGCCGCCGTTTGTGAAAAACGGCGTGTTTTGGCTGTCCTATGTGTTCGGCGTTGTTGCGATTGCCGTACAGTTATATGTGATGCACACTGCATTTGCGAAGGGGGAAAGCGTTAAAAGCAAGTTTTACGGCTTTCCGGTGGCGAATGTCGGCATCATTTATATGCTCGTCCAATTGGCCTTCGGTATCCTGATGATGATCTTCGCCGCGAAGCTCCCCCTGTGGATCCCACTGATCGTTGATGTTGTTATGCTGGGCGCGGCGGCGGTCGGCTTCATTGCTGCCGATGCCATGCGGGATGAGGTTGAGCGACAGGATGTGAAGCTGAAAAAGGACGTGTCCGCTATGCGTGCGCTGCAATCACGCGCCGCTGCGCTGGTGAACCAGTGCAGCAGCACAGATGTGACTGCCGCCGTACGCAGCCTTGCGGAGGATCTGCGCTACAGCGACCCAATTTCCAGCGCAGCGATCGCCGAAAACGAAAGGCAGCTCGCATCCCTGATGGATGAGCTGGAACAGGCCGTGACCGACGGCGACAGCGCGGCGGCGCTTGCTCTCTGCAAGCGGACGAGTGCTGCGCTTGTGGAGCGCAACCGGCTGTGCAAGCTGAATAAGGGTAATTGAAAAGCGGCAGGAAGCGGTACCTGAACAGGAAAATGGCGAGCTGCACAATGTGAGATATAGATGCTGTGGGACGAATGAGGGGTAACTTGCTCATACTTCCAACATCTTTTGCAAGTCGGCGCTGGCGGCCTTTTTGTTCTTGTCGAAGGCGTGGGTGTAAATGTCGAGCGTAGTGGAGGGCTGGCTGTGGCCGAGGATGCCCGCCACCGTTGCGACATCCGTGCCGCCCGCGATCATCAGACTGGCGGCGGTGTGCCGGAGGGAGTGAACATTCAGCTCCTGCGGCAGGCCGTTCTTCTTGAGGATTAGTTTGAAGCGGTAGGTGAAGGTGGTGGGCGTCATGGGAAGCCGCGCCCCTTGACGGCGGAACAGGAAGTCATCAGCGGTCAGCTGCCGCTGGTCATAGGTTTCGGTGATGTATGCACATTCCTGCCGGTACTCCCGCAGGAGACTTTCCATCTCGGCTGAGAAGTACACATAGCGGTCACCTGCGCGGGTCTTGGGTTCCTTAACGAAGATTTCCTCGTCTGTCACCTTGACCGCGTTGCGGCAGATGTGGATGGAACGCTGCTCCCAATCAATGTCACACCATTTCAATCCGCAGCACTCACCCCGCCGCATTCCCGTGGCGATGATGAGCTTGAAGTAGGTTTCGTACTTGATGCTCTCGCCCTCCAGCGCGGCGATGATCTTCTGCGCCGTTTCCTCGTCCGCGATCTTCTTTTCGCACTTGCGCCCGACGTAGCGGTAGGTGCGCCACGCCGGATTATGCGAAAGAAAGCCACCCTCCACAGCATCAGAGAGGATGCTGCACAGCGTAGCGTGCACGCCCTCAATGGTGTACTCGGAGAGTGGCTTTTTCGTTTCAATGCTGGTGACTTTTCGCAGCTCTGCGTAGAAATTCCGGAAGTGCTCCGGCCGCAGCTCGGTGAGCTTGTAGTGACCCAGCGCCGGGAGGATGCGCTCGATGTCCTGCCGGTCACGGCGGATGGTGGACTTCGCCAGCTTGCCGGGAGCGATGTCCGTCAGCCACAGGTCGATGTATTTTGCCAGCGTGAGCTGTTGGACGGGCTGCGGCGTGTGGCGGCAGTGACGTTCAAAGAGGACAGCCTGTTCGTTGAGCCACTTTTCGACCTGCCTGGGTGTCAGCTCTGCGGGAGGATGGACGGTTTTCTGCTGGGGGTTGATGCGCTTGCCGTTGTAGTCATAGCCCATGGACACCACGATGAGATAGCTGCTGCCGCGCTTGCGGATGCTTGCCATAAAAATGACCTCGCTTTCATTTGATCTCAATACAGTTGAGGTGGATTTTGCAAGCACAACATACTGCAAGCGTGTCGGCAAAGCTATCACAATTTTCTTGGAGAAATGAATTTCTACGAAAGCAACAATCATGCGCTGTGCCGCTTCGGAGGACAGACGGCGGCGAGATTGAAAATCTGCTCGCCGTCAGGACGGAGCATGGTGAGCATGGAGTCAGCCGCCTGCTCCTTCTGCGCCTGCTGAGGGTGGCAGTAGGTGCGCTCCAGAAAGCCGGTATCCGCGTGCCCCACGAGGTCTGCCACCGTCTGCTTGTCCACGCCGCAGTGCAGCAGTGATGTCACGAAGTAGTGGCGCAGGGTGTGGAGGTGGTACTCCCGCGGAAAGCCGATGCCGTCATAAATCTTCCGCAGCCGCTTGGTGAAGGTGTCCGGGTGGATGAGCTGCCCATGCTCGTCGGTGAAGAGGTGGGGGCTGAGCCTGCGGCGCTGCTTGTCCGCCTCCATCTGCTTGCGGCGCTTGTAGGCGAGGAGGACACCTCGCAGGTCAGAGGAGAGATAGACTTCACGTCTCTTGCCGTTTTTGGTGCTGCCTTCCACGATGCCCTTGCCGGGAACGCTGCTGCGGGAGCGGCTGACGGTGAGCAGGAGACCATTTTGCGTGGCGGTGAAGTCCGACCATTGCAGAGCGCACAGCTCGCCCCGGCGGCAGCCGGTGTACATGGAGAGCAGATAGAACAGGCGGTAGTTCCGCGGCTCCTTTGCCAGCGCGTCCAGCAGCTTTTCCACCTCGCTTCGCGTGGGGATACGCTGCACCGTGCGCTGCGGTGTGGGGAGGTCTAACATCCGCGCGGGATTCTTCTCGATGATCTCGTTGCGCTTGGCATCGCTGAGCACGGCGGAGACCACGGAGAGGTAGCGCTGCGCGGTGGATTCGTTGATGAGCCTTCCGTGCTGCTTGCGCTTGCGCAGTGCGGAGAGCATATTTTCCAGCGCCATCGGCCGGAGTTTGTTGAGGCGGATGCCGCCAATCATGGGATACACCACCTCCAGCATCCGCCGGTATGCAGCGATGGTGCTGGGGGCGTATTTCGTCTGCCGCTTCAGCCAGCGGGACGCGAATTCCTCAAAGGTCATCTCGCCGTCCTCAGCGTAGCCGGCCTTGAAGCTACGCTCCAGCTCTTCGGCGGCGTGGGCGACATACTGCCCGATGCCGCGCTTGGGAACGCTGGGCGGGACTTGGATGGTCTTTGCCTTGCTGATTTTTTTGCCGTTGGGCCGGTAGCCATTGCTGACGGTGATCTTATATCGCCGCTCGTCCAATTGCTTGATGCTTGCCATTTTAGAACCCTCCCATCTCCTCGTCCGGCTCATATTCGATCCTGCGCTGCTGCCGCACCGCACTTTCAAAACTCACCTGACCGTTGGTGCGCTTTACCTCATCCACGGCGTAGGCTCGCAGCTCCCGCGTGTGAATAGGGTCGGCGCGGAAGTGGGCGGCGATGGTGTGGCACAGCATATTCAGTTCCACCGCGCACTTGAAAAGAATGCGGCAGAGCCGATTGTTGTTGTCGTCCAGCGTACCCTGAATGGCGGTGAGGATGGCTTGGGAGAGGTAGGCGGTGTTGTCCTCCGTGCCGAGATAGCCCATGTAGAACCGCAGGGCCTTATCCACAAATTCACTGCGGCTTTGACAGTTATCTGCTTCCAACCAGCCGTCCATGCGGCTGATCACGCTGGGGCGCAGCCAGATCGTGGTGCTTTTCTTGTTATCATCCATATTTTTTCTTTCCTTTCTGTGTCGTCGGTCAAAATCGCCGCAAAGCCCTGCAAACACGGGACTTTGCCGGATGACCGACTGCGATTGTTTTGCAAAACCGCCAAACCGACTGCGGTTTCAAAACCTCGGAAAGCCCCGCACTGCGGGGCTTTGTGGGCGGGCTGCGGGCGCTTGCGACTGCGGCCCTTTATCTTGTGCTAAAATCGAACGGCCTTCACCGTCCAAAAATCCGGCTTAAAAAGTTCAGTTTTTCACTCAAAATCGTTCCCGCGTATATCTCCAAAAAGTTACCGTCACAATGCTGGCCCAAACCACTTTTCATCGCGTTTTTCAACTTCTCGCACAAATGGCCCACGTTCGCTTTCACGGGACACACTCGGCTTTCAGAGAAAAATCGCACACAGCGGTTCACACGGCGAAACAGGGGGCGTTTCGGACGGGGGTGGTATCACTACCCTCGGACCGTTCCGCACGTTTCGGAAACCCTGCGTGGCCAGGGGGTAGAGCGGCAAACTTTGCCGTTTTTGGGTCTTGGCCGGGGGCACTCCCGAAGAACGCAGAGAGCCTTCGGAACAGCGATGCGCTTATGCGCGTCGCTGTTCCGAGGCGTCGCGGCCCCGCTGGGCTGCGTGATCTGTTTGCAACTTGGTGATGTTGCTGTTTTTTCACTCTGTGCGCAGTACTTTCTGAACGTGCGAGGTGGGGGTGGTATCACTACCCTCGGAGCGTTTCACACGGTTCGGAAACCCTGCGTGGCCGGGTGTCAGAACGGCGTACTTTGCCGCTTTTGGGGCTTGGTCGTGGGTG